>JAEEGK010000967.1_pt1 | contig 71990 bp, 53 predicted proteins | sample 8958771 | NCBI WGS metagenome assembly JAEEGK01 (sample SAMN16246547, study PRJNA631951) | gut metagenome | biome: gut microbiome; feature: rumen; material: SC-attached | host: Bos | place: Iran: Karaj | collected 2018-10
GGTATTGGGTAATCACCGCCACAATCATCCGCCCCACTTCCTTGTCAGGCGCACCGCCACGCTTCCCGTCGGCAAGCCTGAGCAAAAAGTAGAGTACCCGATGACCGCCCATCTCCGCCACCTCAATAAAGTGAAGCACATAAAGGCGATTCGCGGCATTGTAAAATTCCACCGCTGAATCGCCTCTTTTCCTTAACACCAGTTTGGATATGGTATTGATCTTCGCTATTCCTTCTTCAGATACTGTATTCAATCTTATTTTTTAGACGTACCATCCAAAACGCCGCTTCTACAATGAAAATCAGTACCAAACTCACCACGCTTAACATAGTCATCGAGGCTCAGCGCCTGAGCGGAAATAATCTCTACAGGTGATTTCCTGATTCCAAATGGATTGTCATTCTTTGCCATAATAGAATAGTGCTTAAATAGAACGGTACTTATTTCTTATTCGATGTTGTACAAAAACTTACACGATCTCCATCATCTAAAGTTCTCTGCACATAGTCGTCGAGGGTCAGTGCCTGAACGGTAATAAGATCAACAGGTGATTTTCTGATTGCAAATGGATTCTCATTCTTAGCCATAATCTTCAATTTTTTAATGTTAATAGTATATCATTTTGAAATTCATGTGGCAAAGTTACGATTTATTATTGGTTATTTACGCACTTTCTCTGTTAAATAATCAAAATAAGGCTCACTTAACTGTGACTGTCGCGGTATTGTTTGGCAGTCATGCCGGTAACTCGTTTGAAATAGCGGTAAAAAGATGTCGGTTCAGAGAAGCCGAGCAAGTAGGCTGTCTCCTGAAGTGTCTGCGTGGCACGTGTCGCAATGAGTCGCTTGGCCTGTGCTATCACATATTGCTCTATCCATTCGGCAGGAGAGAGACCGTTGGTAGCCATACGGATGACCTTGCTGAGGTGCTTGGGCGTGAGGTTCAATCGATTGGCGTAGAACTTAATCTCCCGCGACTCCCGATAGTGCCTTACCACCAACTCGCAGAAGTGGTTGAAGATCTCCACATGCCGGGTTGCTGTCCATTGTTTGTCTTGTTCGTAACGATAGTAATTGAGGAATTCATAGCCAACGGCCAGCTGTGCCAGCAATGTCTGATAGCGGTGGGGCATTTCCTCGTCGGTATGGGTGGCGATGATGTCGAGCTGGTCTATGATGGCCAGCAGATGACTGGCCTGCTTGTCTGTCAACGAGCAGACGGGAGCGTTGTTGAATTTCGCACTGTCGTGGCTGAAGGTGTGATAGCGCAGATCGTCGAGCAATCCCGAAGAGATTGTCAGCATGGCATAGGTGCCTGTCGACACTCATCGAGATGGGGATGTGACAAACCACACATCCCCATCTCTTATGGTCGCACTTATAACCACAAACTCTGTTTTGCAATGTCGAGATAGCAAAAACACCGCTTTTGAACCATTTTGTAACAATGTAACAGTGTTACAATGTGTTACATTCTGGAAGTCAACGAAATCAGGGTGAAGTGTTACAAATCGCGCTATAATTAAAGGTCTGGAGAGGGAGCTGAAATGTTCGTTGTGTCAAATATTTTCGCTGTTTACCACAATCATCCTCCGTTTATCATACCTATTTGATTATCAATTAGTTATGCTGCATCAGATTTAAGGCTAAGGAAAGTGGGAGTTTACAGGCAGTAAACTCGGAGTTTAATCTATCTAAACTCGGACTTTAGTGCCTATAAAGTCCGAGTATACTGTGAGCAATGTAACAACGTAAAATATTTTCAAATGCTCGAACACACTGGTTCAAACGAAAATGTAACATTGTAACACTGTTACATTGTTACATTTCTGTGTCTGTAGTGTACTGAATAAGTTGACAAAATTTGAGTTCAACTTATGAATAGAAATGTAAAGAAAACAAGAGAGGAGAGTCTTGAAATTCTCCGTGAGTTTCTGACTACAGATATGTCAAAAGGTGCCATATGTAGAAAATATGGGCTGAATCGTAACTGGGTTTACACAAATTTGATTAAATTTGCAGTCGCAGACAAGAAAGATGGCATAGCGATGAAGAAATTACCAGGTAACGTAAGTGTTGAGAAGACGTATCGTGATGACGACCGCGATGCTCTCCTAAAGCGCATCCGTGAGCTGGAGATAGAGCTTCGCAGGACAGAAATGGCTCGTGATGGCATGCGTCTCACCGTCGTTGATCACGAGGTCGATGCCCTTCAATATCTCTTTCTCGCCGATCCTGGCATGTAAATTCTTGACTTCTAACATATAAGCGCTATTTGGTGTGCAAAGGTAGTCTTTTATTTCCATAATGCCAAACCCAGATAATGATAGACTATTTGCATCCTATTCACAATATCACCCTTGGATATCTTCCTGTTAATCGCGAATTGGATCCATTGCGAGTAAAAACAAAAGCAGATGAAAAGAAAGATAATGAAGTGGGAGAGGAAATCAAACTAGACTCCTTGAGGCTGCAATACTTCAACGATATGATACAGAGAGCAGGCAATACAAAGTTTGTTTTTGTCTATTCGCCCACATGGTATGGAAGCCATGACCTGTCGTTGGACACAATCAAGAATCTTGCTAATAAGTATCACTTTGAATTTCTGGATTTTTCCCAAGATGACAAATACGTTCATCATAACGAGTTTTTTTATGATGGCTCACACATGAATGCCCGTGGTGCTGATGAGTTCACAAAAGACTTGATAAAAGAACTTAGAAAACGAAAGGTACTAGAATAATTGCTCAGCATAATATAAAATACACTATAGTGATAGACATGGAGTGAGGCACGTCTCACAGTCTGATTCTCTCCATATTGAACGCAAATCGGGATGCTTTTATCGAATTGTTCGCTGAGGCATCCCGATGGCTTTATACATTATTATATATGTACGGCCCTCGCCCTGCGAAACAATTCTGCCAGTTTGTTTGGAAATCTCGGAAAGTCTTCGTATCTTTGCCAAATGAAATATGATTCATTCAAAAAGACAGAAGATATGGGAAAGTTTGAATTGATGGCGCTGCCGTATGCAGCGGAGGCTCTGGAGCCGGTGATTAGCAGACAGACGCTGGAGTTTCATCATGGGAAGCATCTGGCGGCGTATGTGAATAATCTCAATGGGCTGTTGCCTGGGAGTGGATTCGAGGAGATGACTCTGGAGGAGATTGTGTGTAAGGCACAGGGTGGCATTCTGAATAATGCGGGGCAAATACTGAATCATGAGCTTTACTTCGGACAGTTTGCAGCTCCTATGGATAACAATGCGCCTACGGGTAAACTCGCTGAGGCTCTCGTGCGCGACTTTGGGTCGTTCGAGGCATTCAAGGATGCATTCCAGAAGGCTGGTGCCACGCTCTTCGGCTCTGGCTGGGCGTGGCTGTCGGCTGATCAGGATGGCAAGCTTGTGATTACGCAGGAGGCTAATGCTGCCAATCCTGTTCAGAAGGGTCTGAAGCCGCTGCTGACTTTCGACGTTTGGGAGCATGCCTACTATTTGGACTACCAGAACCGTCGGCCAGACCACCTGGCTGCACTATGGGGAATTGTGGACTGGACGATTATCGAACAACGCTATCAAGACAGATAACAATACAGCAAACAGTACAAAAAACTTTTGATGCACGACTACCCTGACAGGATGTCGCCTGAGCAGGCACAGGCGTTTTGCGATGCCGTGCTGAACATCGTCAGCCAGATACCTCGCGGACGAGTGACTACCTATGGACATATCGCAGCCTTGGCAGGCTGGCCCAGTCATTCGCGGATGGTTGGTCGCACTTTGAGATATACGCCTGGAGCTGAGTCACTTCCCTGTCATCGTGTGGTCAATCAAGAAGGTCGCACAGCCCCAGGCTGGAGTCGCCAGCGTCCACTCTTAGAGGATGAAGGCGTCCGTTTCAAGCCTAATGGTCATGTGGATATGTCTCGCCATCTTTGGGAGCCGGAGATAGAGTTATAGAAAAAATATGATGAAACAGATGGAAATCGTATCAGCGATGAAAAGGAATATGCGATGGTTGATGGGTGCGTGGCTCATCTGTGGATTATGGATGTTCGTGGCCTGTGCCAACGAGGATAGCCCGGCTGTGGTGCCTGTTATGGAACAGTTGCAGGACGGTGAGTGGACGGGCAGCGGTGAGGGACGCAGTGGAACGATTATCGTCAAGGTGACGGTAGAGGACCATCAGGTGGCGAAGGTGACCGTTGTCAGCCAGTCGGAGTCGAGCTTCGCGCAAGAGACGATTAACAGCATCTGTGAGAGTGCTGTGGGCAGAACGGAAGAGATGAACGTTGAGGTGGATGGCATCACGGGTGCCACGCTGACCTCAACGGGTGTCATCGATGCCATCAATATGGCCCTGGAGGCTGCGATGGGAAAGCCGGTTGGTGGGGACAAGATCTACAAAGACGGCACATGCGACATCGTCGTGATTGGTGCTGGCGGTGCCGGGCTCTCCGCAGCTGTGGCAGCAGCAGAAACGGCAAATAATCTGAAGATCATTGTGCTGGAGAAGCAGGGCATCATCGGTGGTAATACCAACAACTCCACGGGCGGCATCAACGCGGCAGAGACGGATATCCAGAAGGGACTCGGCATCGAGGACAGCAAGAAACTGTTCTACGACGACACGATGAAAGGCGGCAAATACGAGAATATCCCGTCGTTGGTGGAGAACTTGGTGGAACACGCCCCCGTAACCATCTCGTGGCTGACGGGGCTTGGTGCTGATCTGAACGACGTGGGACTGATGAGTGGCAGTAGCGTGAAGCGCACACATCGCCCAAAGGGTGGCTCGGCCATCGGTCCGCATCTGATGAAGATTCTTAAGGATGCCACAACGAGTAAAAACATCGAGATACGCACATCGAACAAGGTATTAGACCTGCTCTCTGCTGTCGATGGCAGTGTGACGGGCGTGAAGGTGCAAAATGCCAACGGCAGCACGTATTCGCTAACGGCAAAGGCTGTGATCATTGCCACGGGAGGCTTTGGCGCCAATCTGGAGATGGTGGCCAGCCTGCAGCCCTCACTCAAGGGTTTTGCCACGCTGAACCATCCTGGTGCCACAGGCGATGCCTTTGGTTGGATGACGGCCATCGGAGGTGCAACCATCCAGATGGCGAACATTCAGATTCATCCTACGGCAGAGGCCACAAACCATATTCTGATAACGGAGGCTGTACGCGGCAACGGTGCCATTCTGGTGAATCACGAAAGCATGCGCTTCTGTAACGAGATGGATACACGCGATGTCGTGTCAGCAGCCATCCTGAAGCAGACGCGGGGCGAGGCTTTCCTCATCTTCGACCATGGTGTAAGAAAGTCGTTGGCCTCCATCGAGACGTATGCCAACCAGCATCTGCTCAAGGAGGGGAATACCGTTGCGGAATTGGCTAGCGCTATAGACATCCCTGCCGCTGATCTTGAAGCCACGCTGAACCGCTACAACGCCCAACAGAAAGCAGGTGTCGATGAGGACTTCGGGCGTAGTGCTGCACAGATGACGGCCGCATTGGAGACCGCACCGTACTATGCCGTCTGCGTCACCCCCGCCATCCACCACACGATGGGCGGTCTGAGCGTGAATACTGATACGCAAGTGCTGAAGGCCGACGGAACGCCCATCCCTGGACTCTATGCTGCAGGCGAGGTGACTGGTGGGCTGCATGGTGCCAATCGTCTGGGTGGAAATGGTGTGGCAGATATCGTGGTCAATGGTCGTTTGGCGGGTATTGCTGCAGCGCAGAAAGCTTTAAAGTAAGGAAGGAGGGCATATGAAAATCATCGTAGCAATTGATTCGTTTAAGGGTTGTCTGACATCGGCTGAGGCTAATCAGGCGGCAAGCGAGGGTGTTTATGCAAAGATGCCTGATGCGCAGGTGGTGCAAGTGCCTGTCAGCGATGGCGGCGAGGGATTCTTGGAGGCTTTCCATGCAGTGATGGGTGGCAAGATAGTAGAGGTCAACGTGAAGGATCCGCTGATGCGAACGATTGTGGCATCGTATCTCATACAGGGCGATACGGCTGTGATAGAGATTGCCAAGGCCAGTGGGCTGACGCTGCTATCGCCAGAGGAGCGCAATCCGATGGTGGCCACGAGCTACGGCACGGGCCAGCTGGTGGTGGATGCCGTAAGACGAGGTTGCAAACATATCATCGTAGGACTTGGCGGGAGTGCTACCAGCGATTGCGGCATAGGTATGCTGCGGGCGATTATTGATGCCTTTGCCAAAGGAAATTCTTGGGATGATGTGCGTGAATTGGATGACGTTAGTTTCACGATAGCAACGGATGTCACCAATCCGCTTTGTGGTGAACAAGGTGCGGCACATGTGTTCGCGCCTCAGAAAGGGGCATCACCAGATATGGTGTTTGCTCTCGATGCTCGTGCCAAACGGTTTGCGGAGGCATCAGCCAAGCATCTGGGACGCGACTGTCAAAACATGCCTGGTGCAGGCGCAGCTGGCGGCTTGGGCTATGCTTTCCTGCAATACATGAATGCCGACTGTTGCTCTGGCATCGACCTTCTGCTGGATACCATCCATTTCGACGACCTGCTGCAAGACGCAGATCTTGTAATCACTGGCGAGGGCTCTGCTGACCGTCAGACACTGATGGGAAAACTCCCCTTCGGCATCCTCCAACGGGCCCAACGACATCATGTCCCCGTCATGCTAATTGCTGGCCGAATCGCCGACGAACAACTCCTCCTCGATGCAGGCTTCTCCCGTGTCACCAGCATCAATCCTCCCGGCTTACCCCTCAAGATCGCCTTGCAACCCGCAACCGCGAAGGAAAATATAAGGAATACGATCCTGGAACTTACAATATAGAGAAATGGACACAAATGATGCCCATATCGCACGGCTGAATTATCCTACTGTTCCTTCTAATGAAACACTTAAAAGCTTTTGGGCCTCGACGGCAAACTCCATCGGGAGCTTCTGCAGCACCTCCTTGGCGTAGCCGTTGACGATGAGCGAGACGGCCTGCTCGGTAGGGATGCCGCGCTGGTTGCAATAGAAGAGCTGATCCTCGGAGATCTTCGATGTGGTGGCCTCGTGCTCGAAGATGGCGGTGTCGTTGTGGACGTCCATGTAGGGGAAGGTATGGGCGCCACAGTCGGAACCCAGGAGCAGCGAGTCGCAGGAGGAGTAGTTGCGGGCATTATCGGCTGTGGCAGCAGCGCGAACAAGACCGCGATAACTATTCTGGCTATGACCAGCAGAGATACCCTTAGAGATAATGGTACTCTTCGTATTCTTTCCGATGTGAATCATCTTCGTACCCGTATCGGCCTCCTGATAGTTGTTCGTCACAGCGACGGAATAGAATTCTGCCTGCGAGTTGTCACCTCTCAGGATGCAGGAAGGGTATTTCCAGGTAATAGCCGAGCCCGTCTCTACTTGTGTCCAGGAGAGCTTGGAGTCGATGCCACGCAGGTCGCCACGCTTCGTGACCAGATTGAGCACACCACCCTTGCCGTTCTCATCGCCAGGATACCAGTTCTGGACGGTGGAGTACTTCACTTCTGCACGATTCATGACGATGATCTCCACGATAGCGGCATGGAGTTGGTTCTCGTCGCGCATCGGAGCCGTGCAGCCTTCGAGATAGGAGACGTAGGCATCGTCGTCGGCAATGATGAGCGTGCGCTCGAACTGTCCTGTATTGCGGGCATTGATGCGGAAATAGCTGCTGAGCTCCATCGGACAGCGCACACCCTTGGGGATATAGACGAACGAGCCGTCGGAGAATACGGCAGAGTTGAGTGCTGCGAAGAAGTTGTCGCGATAAGGCACGACTGTGCCCAGATACTGGCGCACCAGGTCGGGATGCTCCTTGATGGCATCGCCGATGGAGCAGAAGATGACACCCTTCTCGCGGAGCTTCTCCTTGAAGGTGGTCTTCACGCTGACAGAGTCCATGATGGCATCGACGGCGGTGTTGCCAGAAAGGGCCAGTCGCTCCTCAAGGGGGATGCCCAGCTTATCGAAGGTCTTTTCAAGCTGAGGGTCGATCTTGCCATCGCCCTTGGGCTTATTGGCCATAGGGTCGGCGTAGTAGGAGATGGCCTGATAGTCGATGGGAGGCACATGTACATGCCCCCATTTGGGCTCCGTCTGTTCCTGCCAGTAGCGGAAGGCCTTCAGGCGGAAGTCGAGCATCCACTCGGGCTCGCCTTTCTTGGCTGAGATGAGACGGACGATATCCTCATTGAGGCCTACGGGAATGATCTCCGTATGCACATCGGTCGTGAAGCCGAACTCGTATTTCTGCTCGGCTACCTGACGGACATATTCATTTTTGGTTTCAGACACAGATTCCTTTTTTGTTTTAGACATAAGAACAAAAGAACAGATTTATCTCACTCCGCATTCCTCATAAATTTGATGGCCAGCATGGTGAGGTCATCGCTCTGCTCTGCCTCATCTACGAAACGGTGCACGGCATCGGTCATCTTGCGGACAATCGTTGTGGGCATCACCTGATTCTCTGCCAGGCATGCTGCAGCCACACGGATAATGCGGTCGTCGCCAAACTGGGCATGCATGCTGTCCTCAGCCTCGTTGAGGCCGTCGGTATAGAGGAAGATGGTGTCCTTTGGCCCAAGCTGCTTCTCCTGGCGGGTGTAGACCCAGTCGGGCATGACGCCTACAGGCAGGTTCGAGTCGCAGGGAAGCTGGCTGATGCCGGAGCCGATGAGCAGCGGAGAGTCATGGCCGGCATTACAATAGCTGAGATGGCCTGTATGAAGGTCGAGCACGCCAATGAAGAGCGTGACGAACATGTTCGTGTCGTTACCCTCGGCCATCGTGTCGTTGAGGCCCCTTGCTATCTGGTCGGGCTCCCACAGATGGGAGGAGATGTTGCGGAACAGCGAGCGCGTCATGGCCATGACCAATGAAGCAGGCACACCCTTGCCCGAGACATCGCCAATGCAAAAGATGAGTTTCTCGTCGCGGATGTAGAAGTCGAACAGGTCGCCACCCACATCCTTGGCAGGCTTCAGTGTTCCAAAGATGTCAATGTCATCGCGCTCAGGATAAGGTGGGAAGGTCTTCGGCAACATCGACATCTGGATGTCGTGCGCAATCTTCAACTCGTTTTCGATGGCAGCCTTCGAGGCCGTCGTCTCCTTGAGCTCTTCCACGTAATGTGTCAGCGAATGTTGCATCGACTCGAAGGAGTCGCGCAGCTGGCGTATCTCGTCGTTGTGCTTGATCTGTGGCAACGGCGTTGAGAAGTTTCCCTTGGCCACCTCGCTGGCAGAGACTGCCAGGTGGCTCAGAGGCTTAGTAGCCCGCTTGATGATTCTACGACCGACAATACGTGTCACCAGCAGAGCCAGGGCAATCAGCACGAGCATAATCACGCCCAAGCCTTTAGAAATAGGATCCACCATGATAATGGGTACGACAGAGGCGATGCTCCAACCGGTATGCTCGATAGGCTCATAGAACATATAGACAGACCAGAAATCGCTGTCGAAGAATTTGAACGACGTGATGATGTCGGTATTCTTCTCGCTGTAGGCACCTCTCCTGCCTGCCACCATCAAATGGCCTAAGTGATCGTCGATGGAGTCTTTCGTCGTCTTGGCAAGATCGAAATAGTTCTTCCTGATAATGAAGTCCTTGTCGGGATGGGCGATGTACGTTCCTTCCTGGTCGATGATAAACTTCTTCGTCACACCCCGCCAGTCAATGTTTAACAGAAGATTGTCATTCTTATGACGACTCTCGGAAGAGTGACGGAATTCAACACGGACGCTGTCATTATCAGAATACGTGAAGCCGAACACTCTTTTGGAAAGCCAGCTCAATGACAAATCCGCCCCAAGGATGGCGACCGTCTTGCCCTGCTTGTCATGGATGGGCATCATGCATGAGACCAGCGGCGTAATGGAGTCGGAAGCGTCGAAGAACGGCTTCGACCAATAGCTGCTATCCGCCTTCAGGGCTTCCGTGAACCATTCGGCTTTCAGGTAGTCGTGACTGGCACTGCCGATGATGCGCTTCTCGACCTTCCCGTCATCGCCTCTGACAGCATAAGGACAGAACCAACGGCCCTTCTGCGGATAGTAACCATCCACAAAGCTGACCCCACAGCTGCGGATCGCCGGATTCTGGGCAACCACCTTGCTCATGATATCGGCCAGTTTGTCAGGCTGTCCCAGATTCTCCTGAATCTCGTCCACACGATTGCCTGTGGCGGTATATACTTCTGTGAGAACCCGTCCCACGCTCGCTTTGGCCGACAGCAAAGAACTCTTGTGCAGGCTGGCTTCCTCCATCAAAACGATGTTCTTGGCAAGCACAAAAATCCAGTACGAGACGAAAACCATCACGATGAACTGTGTGAAGGCTATCCACCTCGTCAGGCGCTTGGCAAAGGAACGGAACTTGGGCTTCTTCTCAGACATAAGAACAATCTTTCATTTCAAACATAAGAACATAAGTACATATTATTTCCTCCGTCATTGGAACAAGAGCTTTATATGTTCTTATGTTCTTTTGTCTAAAATATTTCTGTCTATAACTTCTGTTCTACCTCAATCTCTGTGAAGGTCTCAATGATATCACCGACCTGGATATCGTTGAAGTTCACCAGTGAGATACCACACTCCAGGCCTGTTGCCACTTCCTTGGCATCGTCCTTGTAGCGCTTCAGGGCATCGATAGGAGCCGTGTGGATCACGATACCGTCGCGGATGACGCGGGCCTTGTCCTTGTTGTGTACCTTACCGTCGGTCACCAGACCACCGGCTACGGTACCCACCTTCGAGATCTTGAACACCTGCTTCACCTCGATCTCACCAGAGACGATCTCCTTCTTCACCTTGTCGAGCATACCCTGCATCGTGGACTTCACCTCATCGATGGCATCATAGATGATAGAATATGTGTTGATCTCGACACCCTCGCGCTCAGCGGCACGACGGGCATCGGCAGAAGGACGCACCTGGAAGCCGACGATGATGGCATCGGAAGCCGAAGCCAGCATGACGTCGTTCTCGGAGATCTGACCTACAGCCTTGGCAATCACGTTCACCTGAACCTTCTCAGTTGAGAGCTTGATGAACGAATCGGAGAGAGCCTCGATGGATCCGTCGGTATCACCCTTGACGATGATGTTCAGCTCATGGAACTCACCCTTGGCGATACGGCGCGAGAGTTCGTCGAGACCCAGTGTCTTCGATGTGCGCAGGCTCTGTTCGCGCTGCAGCTGCACACGCTTATTGGTAATGTCACGCGCCTCCTGCTCAGTCTCCATGATGTGGAACGAGTCGCCAGCCGTCGGAGCGCCGTTGAGTCCCAGTATGATAGCGGGCTCGGCAGGGCCTGCCTGCTCGATGCGCTGGTTGCGCTCGTTGAACATGGCCTTGATGCGCCCGTAGCTGGTGCCAGCCACCACCACGTCGCCCACCTTCAGCGTACCGTTTGATACGAGTACGGTGGATACGTAGCCGCGACCTTTATCGAGCGATGACTCGATGACCGATCCCGTAGCCTTGCGGTTCGGATTTGCCTTCAGGTCGAGCATCTCGGCCTCGAGCAGCACTTTCTCCAGCAGTTCGTCGACACCAACACCCTTCTTGGCGCTGATCTCCTGGCACTGGTACTTACCTCCCCAGTCCTCGACGAGCAGGTTCATGTTGGCCAGGTCCTCACGGATCTTGTCGGGGTTGGCACCCGGCTTATCAATCTTGTTAATGGCAAATACCATCGGTACGTTAGCTGCCTGTGCATGAGCGATAGCCTCCTTGGTGGTAGGCATCACAGAGTCGTCGGCAGCGATGATGATGATGGCAATATCCGTCACTTGGGCACCACGGGCACGCATGGCAGTAAAGGCCTCGTGACCAGGAGTGTCCAAAAAAGTTATCTGACGGCCATCCTTCAGTTTCACATTATAGGCACCGATATGTTGAGTGATACCACCAGCCTCACCGGCAATGACGTTCGTATTACGGATGAAGTCGAGCAACGAGGTCTTACCATGGTCGACATGACCCATCACCGTCACAATCGGAGCGCGGTTGAGGAGATCGTTCTCGTCATCCTCCTCCTCAGTGATGGCGTTCTGAACCTCAGCACTGACATATTCCGTCGTGAATCCGAACTCTTCGGCAACAATGTTGATGGTCTCGGCGTCCAGACGCTGGTTAATCGACACCATGATGCCAATGCTCATACAGGTACCGATGACCTGGTTGACGCCAACATTCATCATCGTGGCGAGCTCAGAAACCGTCACAAACTCCGTCAGCTTCAGCACCTTGCTCTGTGCTGCCTCCTGAGCCATCTCCTCGTTCATGCGCTCAGCCACAGCATCGCGCTTCTCACGACGGTACTTAGCACCTTTCTTGTTCTGGTTCTTCGACGTCAGACGGGCCAGCGTCTCCTTTACCTGACGGGCTACGGCCTCGTCATCCACCTCCAGGGGCTTCACGGGACGATTCTTTTTCTTGTTCTTACCGCCACCCTGCTGGTTATTGTCCTGGAAATTCTGGTTGCCGCCCTTGTTCTTATTCTTCTTATTATTATTGTTCTGGCTCTTGTCCTGATTGACGGCAGCTTCAATATCCACGCGCTCCTTACCACCACGGATACGCTCGCGCTTCTTCTTCTCACCATTGCCACCATGCATCTGGGCCTGTTTCTCCTCGCGCTCTTTCTTACGTTCCTCCTTTGTCTTTTTCTTCGGACGCGTACTCTGGTTGAGAGAGTCGAGGTCGATCTTACCGACAACATTGAGGTTGGGTACAGCCTTCTGCTCTGTTTTCAGCTTGTATACCTCAGGCTCTTTAGCTGCCGACGGCTGTGCCTCCGGCTCTTCCTGAGCCTGGGATGTTTCAGGAACAGCCTCAATAACGGGCTCAGCCTTGGATTCCGCCTTGGGTTCAGGCTTCGGCTCGGGCTTGACCTCAGGCTTGGCCTCGGGTTTGGGTTCGGGCGCCTCTACCTTCTTCTCCACAACAGGCTGGGACGCAGGCTTCTCTTTCGGAGCAGGCTTACCCACCTGACTCAGATCTATCTTCCCCAGTGGTGTGAACGTCTGCCGAGGTTCTTCCTTCGTTTCTATGACGACAGGCTCCGGCTTGGTTTCTTTCTTGACCTTCTCCTTTTCTTTCTTCTTTGGGAACATCATCCCTGCCTGGGTCTTCACATCCTTGTCACCCCTGAATTCCTTGACCAATGCTTCATACTGCTCGTCATTGATCTTGGTGTTCATGTTGGCATCGTCCTTGATCTCACCCAGACTCTTCTTGTTCTTCAGATAGTCGACTGCCGTCTGAAGACCAATATTCAGTTCCGTTAATACTTTATTTAATCTGACACCCATCTATTCAAATTGATAAATGATAAATGATAATTGATAATTATTCAAACTCCGCACGGAGTACTTCCAACAGATGGTCGACAGTCTCTTCCTCGAGGTCGGCCTTTTCGATGAGCATCTCTCGCGGTGCGTTAAGCACAGCCTTGGCGGTGTCGAGTCCGATAGCCTTAATGGCATCGATAACCCACTGATCCACCTCATCGTCGAACTCATCCAGATAGATATCTTCGTCAGCTTCACTCTCGCTGACCACACGGAACACATCAATCGTATATTCTGTCAGCATAGAAGCCAACTTGATGTTCATACCGCCACGCCCGATGGCCAAACTTACCTCCTCGGGCTGCAGGAAGACCTCAGCCTTACGGTTCTCCTGGTCAAGGGTGATGCTGGAGATCTTAGCGGGACTCAGGGCACGCTGAATGAACAGCTGAACGTTTGAAGAGTAATTGATCACATCGATATTTTCGTTGCCAAGCTCACGGACGATACCGTGTACACGGCTACCCTTGACACCAACACAGGCGCCAACCGGATCGATACGCTCGTCATAGCTCTCCACGGCCACCTTTGCACGGTCACCTGGCATACGAGCCACCTTCTTGATGGTAATCAGACCGTCGTTGATCTCAGGTACCTCGGCCTCGAGCAGACGCTCCAGGAACACAGGGCTGGTACGGGAGAGGATGATGCGTGGGTTGTTGTTCTCGTTCTGCACCTCCTTCACAATAGCTCGGATGGTCTCACCCTTATGGTAGTTGTCCGAGGGAATCTGCTCACTCTTCGGCAGATGGAGCTCGTTGCTCTCATCGTCCATCAGCAGCACCTCGCGCTTCCAGATCTGATAGACCTCGCCGCTGACCACTTGTCCGACTCTGTCCTTATACTTCTGATACAGTGAGTCGTGTTCCAGTTCCAGGATTTTCGAAGCCAGCGTCTGGCGCAGGTTGAGGATAGCACGGCGACCGAACTTCTGGAAGTTCACCTCTTCTGATACCTCTTCACCCACCTCATAGTCAGGCTCAATCTTCTGGGCTTCGGAGAGGGCAATCTCCTTGTTCTCATCCACCACATCGCCGTCGGCTACCACCACACGGTTACGGTGAATCTCAAAGTCACCCTTGTCGGGGTTCACAATCACGTCAAAATTCTCGTCAGAGCCATAGATCTTGGCGATGACGTTACGGAAACTCTCTTCGAGCACACTGACAAGTGTCGTGCGGTCGATGTTCTTGTTCTCTTTAAATTCCTGAAAGGTTTCAATCATTGAAGGGCCTTTCGCATCTTTCCTTGTTGCCATTAATATATCTTTTTATTTTCAATCTTCAATCATTTAAACGCCAGCAGGTACTTGGCATATTTGATGCCATCCATATGATAGGTCTTATCAACCTCCACCAATACGGGACGCTTCTTGCCTTCCTGCTTCTGTTTCTCCTGAACGGTGACCGTAAAGTCCGTTCCGTCTACCGACTTCAACACACCCTGAACTTTCTTGCCTTCGAGGTCAAGCACCTCAACGGTATCTCCAATATGGTTAATATACTGTTGCGCCACCTTAAAGGGTTGTCCGAGTCCTGCGCTGCCCACCTCAAGCTCATAGTCGCCGAGTTCATCGCCCAAGCGTTCCTGCAAGAAGCGGCTCAGTTCAGCACAGTCCTCAATCCACACACCGTCGGCGTGGTCGATCTCGATGACGATCCTGTCGTCAGTTCCAAACAAAATGTCTACAAGGAAATAGTCGTTGCCCTGCAACCACTCTTCCGTCAATGCTTTAATTGTCTCTTTATTGATCATCTAACACTTATTAATATCGAAAATGAGAGACCCTTTCGAGCCTCTCATTCCGCTGAACGGGTGCAAAGGTACACATTTCCCCGTAATCCACCAAATATTTTATTAAAAAATTCATCTATTCATTAAAAAATGCACAATTCAATCGTTTGTTGATGTTTTATTTGTACCTTTGCAGGCCGTTATCAACCGATTATAAACTAAATGAAGATATGTGGTCAACTATACTCTCTGTTGTACTGATCGTCAATGAACTGATGGCCTCTAATGCTGGCGAGGTCATGAGTCCCGCCACCAACTTTGACAGTTGGATAGAATTATATAACCCCGATGACCTAAGCATCAACCTGAGCGGGATGTACCTGAGCAACGATCCGGAAAACCTGACGTTGTGGAAGATGCCCAGTAATATGGGTAGCATTCCTGCCAAGGGATTCAAGGTGATATGGCTGGGATCAAATGATATCAAGACCGACCAGGCTACTTTTAAGCTTGACTGCGATGGTGGCACCATCTTCCTGAGTGACAAGGACGGCCATCTCATTGTCAGTCAAGACTACCCCGAGGCGATGAGTCGCACATCCTACGCCCGGAAAACCGATGGCGGCGATGAGTGGGGATGGACGGCCACAGCTACCCCAGGTGCCACAAATGCCACAGCTGTCTTTGCCGATAACCGTCTGTCGGAACCTGTTGTCGACCAGGGCAGTCAGTTGTTCAAAGGCTCACTGAAGATCAAGGTTGCCATACCGGAAGGTACGACACTGATGTACACCACCGATGGTAGCGTGCCCAAAACAGGCAACACCGCCAGTCGCCAGAGTACGGACGGACAGTTCACCATCAGCAAGACTACCAACTACGTGTTCCGCCTCTTCAAGGATGGTTATCTGCCGAGTGTACCCGTCACCCGTAGTTATATCCAGTACAACGGAACCTACACGATACCCGTTATCTCCATCGTCGGCAACGAGAAATACTTTACCGACCCGATGTGGGGCATCGACGTTGTGGGTAAGAACGGGAAAAGCGGCAATGGACGTGATGATGCTGTCAACTGGAATATGGATTGGGATCGTCCTGTGAACTTCAGCTATATCAGTCCCACTGAGGGCATGCTCTTCAACCAGGATGTGAACATCAGCGTGTCTGGCGGCTGGACGAGAATGATCGACCCTCGTTCGATGAAACTGAAGTCGAACAAGATCTTCGACGGTCAGAACCGTTTTGACTTTTCTTTCTTTCCACAGAAACCCTATATCCGTAGCAAAGCAGTCGTCCTGCGTAACGGCGGCAATGACGTCTGGCGCAACCACGCCCGTTTCATGGATCCAGCCCTCACCACCATCATCCAGCGCTCCGGCATCGACCTCGACCTGCAGAGTACCGTTCAGGTGGTGGAATACATCAACGGCAAGTTCCGTGGTGTGGTCAACATGCGCGAGCCAAGCAACGACAAGTTCGTCTATGCCAACTTCGGCTATGACGATGAGGAGATCGATATGTTTGAGAACAAGACGTTTAAGAACGGTACTGACGAAGCCTTCAATCAACTCTGTGACCTCGCCAAGCATATCAATGACCCAGGCGTCTACGACAAGATCCAGGCATTGCTCGACATCGACGAGTTCACCAACTATATGGCTGCAGAACTCTTCCTTGGTCACGACGACTGGCCCGACAACAATGTCAAGGCCTATCGCAGCCAGGACAACGGTCGATACCGCTTTGTACTCTTCGACCTCGACTATGCCTTCTACGGCCGAGGCATGAAAAACAGTCCGGGACAGGTGCTCGATGACGGCAAGGGGATTGCCATCATCAGTATGTTCCTGAACCTGCTTAAACACGACGAATACCGCAAGAAATTCATCGACACGTTCTGCCTGATGGGTGGCAGCGTCTTTGAGCAGCAGCGTGCCGCGGCCATCGTCGACGAGCTGGCGGCAGCCATGCGCCCGATGTCTGAACTCGACGGCTATGTGCCCGATAACTCTGCCAACACCATCAAAAACAATTTGAAGACCCAAATGGCGACGATGGCAAACCTGCTGCAGCAGTACAGTCCGATGAAACTGTCGAGTGCGAAGAAACTGTCTGTGTCACTCAATACCGACACCGATGGGGCCCATCTCTACATGAACGGACTTCAGGTGCCGTATGCCGCTTTTGACGGACAATTGTTCATGCCTGTCACCATAGAGGCTAAGGCTCCCGCGGGATACACTTTCGCCGGATGGAAGAAAGGGGCCACCGCCTCTATAGAACTCATCAACACCTATGACACATGGAAATACTACGACAAGGGTGCGCCGGCATCCAACTGGTATTCCGACAGTTTCGACGACTCTGGCTGGTCGTCAGGACAGGCACCGTTAGGTTATAAGATGTCGGGGGTGAAAACCACCGTGAGTTACGGCTCGAATGCCAACCAGAAAAATCCGGCCACCTATTTCCGCAAGACCGTCAAACTCGATACCACACCCACACGTAGCGACTATTTCCTGTTGAACTATCAGATAGACGACGGTTTTGTCATCTATGTCAACGGTAAGGAAGCCGGGCGCTATAATATGCCTAACGGCAACATCACCTTTAACAGCTTCTCAACCTCCTATGCCGGCGATACCCCCCTGACGGGTACGCTCGAGCTGTCATCGTCGCTGTTCAAAAGCGGCAACAATACCATCGCCGTTGAGATTCACAACAACAGTTACACGTCCAGCGACCAGTTCTGGGCGGCCGAACTGCTGACCACCGTCGGCTCCAGTTCCAACGAGGTCGTATCAACAGAACCCGTCATCGACCTGACGGCCAGCAACAGCAAGCAGTCGTTCGTGGCCTGTTTCACTCCTATCTCTGATGAAGAGCAGTCTGCCCAGGGCATCACTCCCGTACGCATCAACGAGGTCAGTGCCGCCAACAGTATCTATGTCAACGAATACTTCAAGCGCAACGACTGGGTGGAGCTCTATAACACCACCAGCCAACCCATCGATGTGGAGGGCATGTACCTGACCGACAAGGAGTCAAAGCCGAAGAAATACCAGATCACCAAACGCGAAACCAGCGCCAAGACCGTGATTCCGGCCCACGGATTCCTGATCGTGTGGTGCGACAAGCTGGAGCCGGAGACACAGCTGCATGCCGACTTCAAGCTCGCTGCCGAGGGAGGTCTCGTCATGCTCACTGCCGCCGACGAGTCGTGGAGCGACATACTGACCTATCCAGAGCACCTTGGGGACCAGACGGTGGGCCGTTATCCTGACGGAGCCCCTGACGTCTTCGTGATGAACATTCCCACGATCGCCCAGGCCAATATCACCTCGAGTTATCTGGCCGCCGTCGAGCAGCCAGAACAGACGGGCATCCGTCAACTCATGGCCGATACTGCCGACAATGCCAGTATCAGCTACCGTGTGGGCAGTCTCATGATACATAGCGCCATGGACACCGACCTCCAGCTGAAGGTGGTGAATCTGGCAGGACAGACGCTGATGGCTGTTCCCGTCCAGCTGAATAGCGGTTATGCGGAGGTGAGTGTCGGTCAGTTGCCTGCAGGTGTTTACATCGCAAGCATCAACGACGGACACGGCCAGAAGGCATCGTGCAAGTTCGTGATAAGCACTACGCGATCGCGCTGAAAATCAGAGGCTCCCGGCGTTTCAAAGAGACATCCCCTACAGACTTCTTCTCTAAACGGATCAGGGAAGAAGTCTCCTTGTTTTTCTTCGGAGCCAGCACTTTTTGATACTCCTCAGGATTCTTCAGCAGGCGGATGGCCTCCTTCAGCTGATTGTCATAGTTGAGGCCAGCCTCGATGGCGCCCGCCTGATAGTAATAGGCAGAGATGATCTCCGATTCGAGAATCTGACGGATTACACGCTCATGACGGTCGAGGTCGAAAGCCACGTCGTGGTTCAACTTCGATTCCAAGCTGTCGAAAGCGGCCTTCGACTCGTCATAGTAGCCCTCGAACTTAGCTGTCTTCACCAGTTCGGCAAACTGTTTCTTGCTGACGGGATCGTAGGTGAATCCACTCTTGATGACTCTTTCGCGGAACTCCTGCCAATCGGCATCTGTCAGATGGAACTCTGCTGCCGGAGCAATCGTCGGATGCTTGGCAATGTAGTCCACCACATAGTCGAACATCACCTCCGTAGAGTCTTGCCCGGAAGCTGAGAGATAGAAGGCGATATTGGGAATGGTGTCGCCCTTCAGTTCCACATCGGGTTTGATACCGCCGCCGTCACGCACCTCCCTTCCGTTACGGGTATAGAACACCTTTGTCAGCGAGTCGGGGATGTGCTCACGATAGCCGCCGCTGCCCTTCTTGTAATTGATGGCTTGGATGCATCGGCCGCTGGGGATATAGTATTTCGAGGTCGTCACCTTCATATTCGTATTGTAAGGCAGGTCGATGGGCAGTTGCACAAGGCCTTTCCCATACGTGCGCGTACCTAATATTATTCCTCTGTCCATGTCCTGGATGGCACCACTGGTGATCTCGCTGGCCGAAGCCGTCTCACCGTTTACCAGCACCACCATCGGCATCAGCGTGTCGAGCGGTTCCACACGGGTCTTGTATTCTTTAGACGACTGTTTGAACTTGCCGCGGTTCTCCACCACGGTCAACCCCTTGGGCAGCCAGAGGTTCAGGATGTCCACGGCCTCCTGCTCCGATCCGCCGCCGTTGCCTCGGAGATCCAATACGAGCGAGGTGGCACCTTGTTTCTTCAGGTCAATCAGCGCCATCCGCACATCCTTGGAACAGCCCTCCGTAAACGAGTTCAAGTTGATATAACCCACGTTCTCGTCCCTGATACCATAGTAGGGCAGCTCGGGCAATTTGATATTCCTGCGGGTGATCTTGAAACTCATCAATTTCCCCGTCGAGGGGCGCATCACCTTCAGCAGAAAGCTTGTGCCAGGCTCGCCGCGAAGATGTTCGCTCACGTAGCTGACAGCCTTGTCGGTCATCATCGAGTCGTCAATGCTCAGTATCACATCTCCCTTCTTCAGTCCCACCTCGGCCGCAGGCATGCCGGCATAAGGCTCATCGATCACGATACGGTCCAGCTTCTGGTGCTTGCGGATAAGGGCGCCGATGCCGGCATATTTGCCAGTGAGCATCATCCGCAGGTTCTTTGTCTCATCCTGGGCATAGTATTCTGTATAAGGGTCCAGACTCCTGAGCATAGCGTTGATGCCCGTGCCGATGATCTCCTTCGGGTTCAGCGTGTCAACGTAAAGCAGTTCCAGGTTCTTATACAACTGGTTGAAGATGTCCAGATGCTTGGCCACCTCGAAGTTATGATCCTTACTCTTTTGAGCCTGAGCGGTGAACGACAAGCCCGACAGCAACAGCATCAGTGCGATATATCTTTTCATAATCTCTTATTTATATTTCACCTTTTTACCTTTAATTGGCGCTGCAAAATTACACGATTCTATCAAGAAAATACCCTTTTCTTTGCTTTTTTTGCAAAAAAACAACATTTCCTTGAAATTTTTTGCCCAAAAGTTTGGTTGTTTCAAAAATTCGCCGTACTTTTGCACCCGCTTAACAGCAAAACCTGCTTCAGTAGCTCAGTTGGTTAGAGCACCTGACTGTTAATCAGGGGGTCGTTGGTTCAAGCCCATCCTGAAGCGCGCTCAAAAGCACCTGACAGTGAGAGTTAGACAAAACCTAACTCTCTTTTTTGTGTCCAAAAATTCCATTTGTGGCCTATGTCCTCCAAAATATTTTTGGCGTACGAGTATAGTGACCTGCTTCTGTTCATAAGACAATAAACCAGGCGTTCCGGATTCATTTCCAGAACGCCTAGTTCTTTTCCAGGCTATCGCTAGGGCGATGATGTCTTTTCAGACGGGTTCCGTTCAGAATGCGATCGGTTTCTTTCTCAGAATGCGATCGGGCCGTGACCCATGCAACTCGTGGTCGAGATGGTCGTCAGGAAGGCCGTGAGTGCGGCTACTATCACCTTCACCGCAATCTCTATCATGCGCTGTCTCTTCATAATCAAGAATTAGAGAATTTGCGAATATAAAACTCTCCTTAGCCGTTACCGTTGTTGTCGGCCTCGGGTGCGAGTACGTAAGTCAGCGGGGTCTTCTTCTGGAAGCGCTTCTGCTTGCCTCCGACGGTGCGGACTTCGCTCTCCACGAGATAGCCGAATTCGAAGATGCACTCATCTTTGAAGGCTCGCGAGGTGAGCTTCTCACCCTTGGTGTTCTCGGGGTTGAAGTTGATCTTGATGCCATTGATCATAGCATCGGGGCCGCCCTCGACGGCGTTGGCGAGGTTCGCCTTGCCCTTCTTTTGACCGTCCACGCTGGGGTAGAAGGTTCCCAGTCCGTCGAGCTTCACGGGCTGTCCCTGAGACAGCAGCTCACTCATGCAGTCCACCACCTGCCCGAGTACCAAGACGCACATCTGATAGTCGGCGATCTTACCGTGGGCCGTCATGTGTTTGGCAAAGCCCTTCAGGTTCAGCGGTTCCTTGGAGTCGACCTCGGCGAAGTACTTGCCGTAGGCGGTAGAATCGTCGTTCTTGTTCTGGCGGAGATTGATAATCATTGGAATGTTCGTTCGTGCCATAATGTAAAATCCTTTCTTTCTTCTTTAGTTAAACATAAGCTTTTTCGTTCTCTCTTTGCCGATGGTGGGCGTCCCCAAGAGTCTGCTGGCTTGAAACCCGGACTTTCGTGCTTTTGGACTCTGACTTTCAAGGCTTGTGCGCGCTGGCCTCTACTGTCCTCATCGACGATACAATTGAAGTGCAAGGCGAACGCAGAGCGAGCTTGCTCGAGCTATGCTGAGCCGCAGCCTTCACTCGCGATGCATCTCAAATGCATCGCAAAGGTACTACATTTTCGCGGTGTATGCAAATTCCGATTGCAGTAGCGTGTGAAAATCTGTTAAAGTTTTTGATTAATCTATTTTTATCCGAAAATGACATGATGACGATGACAAAATGACAATAAGCACATTCCGACCTCGCATGCTGATACTTAAAATATTATATAATTATAATTATATAATATTTTAATATATATCCTATACTATTACTCTCTATCTCACTACCTCCGAATCCACCTTAATGTCACTTTGTCATCGTCACTTTGTCACGATTGGCTTGCTCACCTTATATTAAATAATGTGCTCACAGAGTGTCTGACTCATTGTGAGGTGATCTGCAAATAATTCATAAATTCCCGATAGGCTGAAAGGTTATCGGGAATTTTTTGTATCTTTGCAAGCCATATTGAAATCAAGACGATAGAAGACATGAATAAAAACGAGATACATTTAACCACAGAACAATCAAGCTACTTTGCCCAGCCGGCAGAGGTCTCCAATTGGGTTTATGCTATTGAAAACAGGATAGGCCCTTGGGTGAAGAGCAAGGGCAACAAGGCGCTTTGGGATATTGTGCTTTTCTTCAGCCAATACCAAGTGATTGTCAAGACGCCACTCAGCAGGGAAAAGTTTGCGGGTTTGTTGGTTGCATTATGCCCGAAGGCTTTAGATCCCAGCGACACGATATCAAGTATCAAGGCAAGTATGGAGAAAAGTGAATTCAGCAAAAAACAAATGAACGACTTTGACCGTTTGCCCGATACGCATAAATTGAGATTGTTGATTCATGAGATTGAGGAACTATATTTTTCAAAAGCGGACAACAATACGACCACAACAGAGTCAGCGGACACCCTCAAGTCTCGGCTGACAGCCTATCTGAAAAGCACGATAGATGAACAGACCTTCAGAATGCCATGTTCCGTCTTGGTGGAACATCCTGTATATGGCAACATCACGCCAACATTATCTATCGAAACTTTCCAAACCATGAGGTTTATGGAGGCCAAGACGCCTTCACACATTGTGGCATACGAGTGTGTGGAAGGAACTGTTGACCGCGACAAGATCTATTCTCTGGTTGGTCAGTATAATAGGATGCAAGGTGTAAAGTTGTGGGTTGTCTCGACCAGCGGATTCCGGAATGATGTTGTCTGTGCGGCAAGTGCCAATTTCGTCGGCCTGATGCGCATTGATCTCAATACCGGCGTTAATGCCGATTCGTTTATCCTGCCACGCTCGGTTGAAGACCGTGCCAGGCGCCAAAAAGGTATTGAAATGATGATGGGTGACAGATACATGGAGTATCCGTTACTATCATGGAAGGGTGAGATAGTGACATCGTCTATGGCAGAAATATTAGCAGCAGATGGCGTCAGAGTGAAGGAAGGCTTGTTGCTGAAGTCACCTTATATATCTAATGATGAGATAGAAGAACTGGCTGAGGACAACTTGGAAGATTTGCCTCGTTGGGCCCAGAAGCCTGTAAACCTGGAGCTCATTATGAGGCCATACCAATTAGAGTGGCAATGGGGTTACTTGCCGTCAGGACAACTTGGCATATTTTCATTTAAAGAAGGACAGATTACGCTTAGCAACACACTCCGCGGAGACAATAACCGAAAGCGCTTTACCCTGGCGCATGAGATAGGGCACTTTATGCTTCATAGTGATTTGTTTGAAAGAAATCTGCTGTCGTCTTTTGGCGAGACCGATAATACGTTAGCAAACAGAATACCCGTATCCGGCGATGAACTAGGCTGGCTGGAGCACCATGCCAATCATTTTGCAGCGTGCATCCTGATGCCTCGGGAGAGAGTGATAGATCGGTTCAAGGAACTCTGGGATGAATATCTTTCAGACGACTATGGTTGGTACCCTGAGCCGCTCGTGTGGGATAAATACGATGACGATATCATGCGAAAAAACCTGCGACTGCTTCACGAACTTAGTGAAGAGTTTGAGGTTTCTGTCGAGGCCATGAAATGGAGGTTGAAAGGCCTTGGATGGCTCAAAATGTAATCTCTGTTTGCTTTCTTCTTCCTAAATTTCTTTCTGAATTGAAAACAGAATAGCGAGGTCTGTTCTGAATGTCTTCAGGCACTTTGCCAATCCGGCGAAGTGCCTTAACTTTGCATTGTAAAACAATTAAAACCCCGCTGAAAAGGCAGCGGGATGTCGAGTGAAGTGAGGGAGTCTCGCGAGATACCAAACTGGGAGGTGGCCACCCTTCTGAAACTCTCCTCGCAGAATTCGACTAAAATGAATAAAAATTTCAAAAAGCAGCTTTTACAGCAGAACGTCCAGATGGACGGTTCAATTAACTTTCAGACCAACGGGGACATCAACATCTATCCGTGCCCGTGGGAGGATGAGAAGCAGGTGACTAACGGTGAGCGTGTGAACTACAAGGGCGGTATCTCGGTGGATGCCGACGGCCGCACTAGGGTGAAGCGCTACAATGTCGGTGCCAACGGGCCCATGCACGATGTGATCTATGAGACGGCCCACGGATGTGTGAAGATCACCCGTCCGCAGTATCCGGCAAGTGCCAAAGGTCACCGTCGCTTGAATGACGAGTATGTGTACGTCACGTTCAAGTTCCCGAAGAAGTACGGACTGGCGCTGACCAAGGCACTCTATGAAGAGGAGGCCGACGAGATTATGTCATTCTTTAAGACAAGAAAGGAGGAAACAATATGGAAGTGATTCGCAACATTTATTTCACATGCATCGGCAGGGGGCACGGCGCCCCTTGCCTCCCTGCCACCCAGCAGGATTGGGAGGCTCTTCGCCGAGAGCCCTGGCTCGCGCAGATGTGCGCACGTATAGAAAGAGGTGATGAAGAACTGAAGCATCGTCTGCCGGTATGGACGCCTCATTGCGCGGAGTTTAAGGACAATCACCGCGCTATTGCGGATGCGATTAAGCCTCTCAACCGGCTGATGCTGGACTTTGATGAGAAGGGGCACACGGATGAAATCGTTAAAACATTGACCATTGACCATTCACCATTGACCATTTTGCTCATTGAGGAATCGGTTCGTCGTGGTACTCATGTGTTGGTGGAATTGCCGGAAGGGATGACACCTGAACAGGCACAGGAACTGATGAAAGAGGCTACGGGATTCACACCCGATGCGGCTGTGAAGGATGTTTCGAGGTGCATCTATATGGTGCCCGAGGATCATACGAAGTACGTGAGTCCGAGGTTGTTTGAGGTATCAGAGGGATATTTTTCCCAGTCATCCAACGAGGGAAATTTTTCCCTGGTTGACAACGAGCTGAAATCTCAGCCGGTTGACAACGAGCGCAAATTTGCGCCGGTTGCCAACGAGTCCAAAAATGGACCGGTTGAATGTGAGCTCAAATCTCAGCCGTCGTTCAAGGGTATTCCCTACACCTCTATTATCTCTGAGTGGTGGCGGAGGAATGGCGGTGAGCCTGCCGAAGGTGAGCGTAACGTGAAACTTCACAAATTGGCAGTCAACCTCCGAGCCATCTGCGACAATAAGAAAGATGTACTGATGCAGGTGATGCCACGCTTTGGACTCTCTGACGCAGAATTGAAATCGGTCGTTGACTCGGCTTGCAAGGAAGAACCTAAGGGCGTTTCTAAGGTGATGCAGCAAATCATCGATGCACTCGAATTGGGCATTTCGTCTGATGAAGTCGAAGATGCTGAGGCGGTTGCCGAAGAGACGGGTGTGAAGGTGAACGTGAAGTCGTTGCCCATAGGTTTGAAGGAGAGCCTTGTTGGTGTGCCGGTCTCGATGCACATGCCGGTGCTTTGTTCGCTGATGCCCATTGCGGCGGCATACGCCGACCAGGTTGAGGTGAAGTATTGCGACGGCGAGAGGCAGAAACTGGGCTTGATGTCGATCGTCTATGGTGCGCAGGCCTCGGGCAAGTCGGTTTGCAAGCATGCCATCAACATCTGGAAGCGCCAGTTCGACGCCGAGGATGCCTTGGCACGTAAACGTGAAGACGAGTGGAAGGAACGTAAGAAGTCGCGCAAGGCCAACGAGAAGGCTCCTGATGATCCTCACGTGCTGATCAGGGTGGTGCCCGTGACTGTCAGTTGCTCCACGCTCCTGAAGCGTCTGAAGAACGCCAACGGCCATACACTCTATTCGTTCGGCGAGGAACTCGATACGCTGCGTAAGACCAACGGAGCGGGCTCGTGGTCGTCAAAGTACGACATCTACCGCCTGGCCTTCGACCCGCTTGACTCGGAGTGGGGACAGGACTATAATTCGGATCAGGCAGAGTCGGGGTTGGTGTATGTGGCCTACAACTGGACGGTGTTGGGAACCTATGGTGCCGTTCGGAAGTGCTTCAAGGGCGACAACATCGAGAACGGCCTCTCTTCGAGGATCCTGCTGGCTGAGATGCCCGACACCTCGTTTGCCCGGATGCCGCGCTACGGCCGTCGGTCGGCAGAGGATGAAGCACGAATTCAGGAGGCTGTCACCCGTCTGCGCTCCGTGAGCGGATATGTGGACACACCGCGTCTGCGCAAGGTCATCGACGAGTGGGCAGAAGAGAAGCGCGTGACGGCGTTGAAGGACATCGACCACGTGGCAGACACCTACCGCCGTCGTGCTGCCGTCATCGGTTTCCGCTGCGGCGTGATCTTCCATCTGCTCAGCGGCTGTGCGAGAGAATCGAAGGCTTGCCTCGACTTTGCCCTGATGATGGCTGAGTACTGCATGCAGCAGCAGGTCAAGACCTTCGGCGAGACCTTGCAGAACCAGTTCGTCGATGCGCAGTCGGAGTGTCAGCGCTATGGTGCCAACAACTCGGTGTTCGACCAATTGCCGCCTGTGTTCAGCCTGGAAGACCTCGGTGCCTTGAAGCGTGAGAACATGCCTCGCAACTCGCTCATCAAGATCATCTCCCGATGGAACCGCGACGGATGGATCGACAAGATCGACCATAACCGGTGGCAGAAACGGAATAGTGACAAAGTGACGATGACAAAGTGACATTAAGGAGGTTCGCACAATATGGAACTGATATTGACACGCATTGCAAAAAGGAAGGACTACACGATAGGTAGGCTTTCCTTTGTAGAGAGGGTAGAGGATGAGTATCTGGCTGGCTCAAGAGAGGTGTATTTCTGCGATACCCTCGAACCGCCAGTGGTGGAGATGAAGACCACGATGAGCCTGGAAGAGGTGCTGAGATCGCCCGTGAAGACGCAGAGCCTGAAGCCCTTCGCCATCCCAGAAGGACGGTATGCAGTTGTCGTCACGTGGAGTCCGAAATTCAAGATGTATCTGCCGCTGCTGGTGGGCGACCAGGTGTTCAACGGTCTCTTCCAAGGCATCCGCATCCACATGGGTAATACGGCTAAGGACACTCGGGGCTGCATCCTCGTGGGCCGCAATCAGATTGTCGGCCGTCTGCTCGAATCGCGCAAGTGGCTCTATGAACTCAAACAACTCATCGTAGCCGCCAAAGCCCGCAACGAACCCGTCTGGCTGACCATTAAGTAACAAATCGGGGGAGTGCTTCACAGCCCTCCCCCGACATAGCTAACTAACAATGTGGATTTATATTATTTGTATGCGGGATTCTGATAAGCGGCCTTCTCTTCTGTCGTCATCATCATACCGTCGAGCTGTCCCTGCGGAATCGGACGGAGGTAGTAGCCGGCGGGGATGTTACGATGGAACTCCTCGAGATCCTTGTCGGTGTAACCATTACCAGCGATGTGGTAAGTGGTGGCACGCTCAGCCCACTTCTGGGTGCGGACGAGGTCGAACCAACGGTATCCTTCACCCCAGAACTCACGGCTACGCTCATCGAGGATGTAGTCGATAGTGATCGTGGCGGGTGTGGCAGCCAGCATCTCGGCACTGAAGTCTGCAGTCTGAGGAGCCCTCTTGTTCACGCAGTAGGTCTGCTTGCCGGCACGGGCACGGAGTACATTCACATACGTCTTGGCTTCGTCGTTCTTATTGAGCTTCACAGCAGCCTCAGCAGCGATGAGATAGAGCTCAGAGAACTTGGCGATGTTCCAAGGACGGGGGCTACCACCGTTCACCTTCGAACCAAGGCCACCGGCGTTGTCGGTACGATAGATACCGATCTTCCAGTTACAGGGGTACTTCTTACGGCTGATGTGGTTGACGGCTACAACGAAGTCATCGTGACCGGCCATCTCACCGAAGCCAAGCTTACCGTCGGCACCCGTGTAGTTGATCTTGCTGTCCTCGCTCTCGGGAACCCAGCTGAAGAAGCTCTCGCCCGGCTTGATCTGCGAACCGTTGGCACCTGTCACATAAGCGGCAGCACCACCAGCCTTATCCCAGTTGGTGAAGTAGCTCAGGGTGAAGGTAGCATCGTAGCGGGAGTCGATAGCCTTGACGGCATCTTCCCAAACACCACCGGCCATGAAGGCGTCGGCAACAGGAGCCATACGGGTCCAAGGACGTCCGAGGCCCTGGACAGCCTCACGCTGAACGGGGTTGATGTTGTTGCCTGAAGGATCCTTGGCAATCATCTCGGTGTAGTTCCAGGTCTCCATCCAGTAAGCGAAGTTCTCAGGAGAACCACCGCTACCCCAACCGTAACCCGTACCGCCGTTACCATACTTCTCGTCCTCGTCGTGGTCAGCGTAGAGCATGATCTCGGAGTTACGGTCGTTGGTAGCCACGTTCACGTCGTAGAAGGTGGGCTGCAGGGCGTATGGGCCAGGATTGCTGATGGCCTGCTTAGCCATGTCGAAAGCCTTCTGGTAGTAGCTCTGGGCCTCGCTGCTGTTACGGCTGCACTCAGGATAGGTAGGGATGTTGTTGGGGTTCTCCAACCACCAGCCGTAAGTCAGATAAGCCTTGGAGAGGTACAGACGGGCCACGTTCTTGGTCACCGTACCAGTCAGACGAGGATTATCGGGCAGGTCGCTGACAGCCTTCTCCAGGTCGGGGAAGATACACTTGGTATAAACCTCGGCCACGGTGTTACGTACAGAGGTACGGACAGTAGAGGTGTTGAACTTCAGTTCGCCGGCACCCAGATCGAGAGGTACACCGCCATAGTACTGTACGAGGATGAAGTAGTCGAAAGCGCGGAAGAAGTAAGCCTCAGCGAGCAGCGAGGCATCGATGCCAGCCTCAGCACCATTCTCGATGATGCCGCTGGCCGTATTGATATTGGCAAAAGCCGTTCCCCAGCATCCACCGGCAATACTGTTGCTCGGCGTCATGTTTCCAACACCAGAGAGGTCGGCATCCTTGAAGTTGCCGTCGGCAGACTGTGCATAGGTGTACTCGTCGGTACCCGTCTCACAGGCATTCAACCAATAACCGTTGCCATAGAAATAGCGCAGGTGGGCATAGAGCGATGTCAGACCGCCCTCGATACCCGCCTTCGTATTGAAGAACGTCGGGTCGAACTGGCTGCGCGGCTGCTCGTCGAGCACGTCGTTGCAGGAAGTCATGGTAGCAGAAAGACCACAGCATACCAAACCCGCAGCAACAATATATTTGATACTTTTAGTTTTCATAACTTTACTTTTTAACCTTTTTACTATTTTACCTTTAGAAAGTCACGTTAACACCGAACAGGAAGTTGCGGGTAGCAGGTGTGTTATAACCTACGATCGGCATCTTGTGCTTGCCTGTATAACCGTCGACAGCGACAGCCGTGTTCTGGTTAGCCCAAGAGTTGGTCTCAGGATCAAGTCCGCTCTCGTTGTTGAACGGCGAGAAGAGTACGAAGGGGTTCTGAACCGTTGCATAGAGGCGCAGGCGGCTGATGCCGAGATCCTTGATGGCCTTCAGGTTTTCGAAGTTGTAACCGAGGGTGATGGCACGGAACTTCAGATAGCCGGCATTGAAGTAACCGAGGGTAGAACCGTACTTGGGGTTATCACCGCTCTGGATACCACCGGGTTTCGGATACTTGGCACCCGTGTTGTCCTCTGTCCAATAGTCTACGTCGAGGTTGTTACGACGACCGGTCAGCATGTTCAGGTAACCGTTTGAAGAGTGGATGGCAGAAATCAGCTTACCACCGATCTGGAAGGCACCGATCACATTCAGGTCGAAGCCCTTGTAGCCGACAGTGGTGTGGAAACCGCCGATCAGATCGGGTTCCATGCTCATGACGCGACGATCATCGTCGCCGATGGCACGTGTGGGCACGCCGTTGGCATCGAGCACGTCGTCGTTATACTTCACCTTGATCATACCGAGGTTACCACCAGGCTCGAGGATAGCGAAGTTGGTGGTCTTCGTTCCGTCGGCCAATGTCACTTCATAGACATCCTCTGCATTCCACAGACCGTCGTACTCATAGTCGTAGATGACGTCGATAGGATAGCCCACGAACCAGCGGTTAGCCTTATCAGGAGCGGGCTCGCCGTTCTCGTCAAGGGCACCGGTCAGCTTGGTCAGCTTGTTGCGGTTCTGATAGAGGTTGATGCCTGCCTCCCAGTTCCAACCGTTCTTATTGTCGATGATGATACCGTTCAAGGTCAACTCCCAACCCTTGTTCTCCGTATTACCGATGTTACCGGTATAGCTACTTACACCAGAGGTAGAAGGCAGAGAGACGTCGAGCAGGATGTCGTTGGTCTTCTGGGTGTAGTATTCAATCGATCCGTAGAGGCGGCCGCTGAACAGTGAGAAGTCGAGACCGAAGTTCCAGGTCTTGGAGTACTCCCAGCCCAGTTCGGGGTTAGGCAGTGCGTTCACATAGTAACCGGCCATGTAGTTGGTGCCGTCGCCGAAGTTGTAGTTGCGGATAGCCAGACCACCGAGTGTCGAGTAAGGATTGATACTCTGGTTAGAGGTCTCACCATAACCTACACGCAGCTTCAGGTTGTCGAGCCAAGACTTGGTGCTCTCCATGAAGGCCTCACGGGCGATGTTCCAACCGGCGCTGACAGCGGGATAAGTATGCCACTTGTGACCCTCGGCCAGACGAGAAGAAGCATCGGAACGGAGGGCAGCAGAGATCATATACTTGTTGTCGTAAGAATACATCACACGACCCATCCAGGAAACGAGGCCGCTCTGCCAGTAGTTGTAACCAACGAGGTTAGCCTGACCTGTGGCCTTATCAAGTGCATAGTACTGGAAGTAGTCGGCAGGAATACCCTGTGCCGAACCACCGGTCTGCTCGTAGGTGGTCTCCTCGGCAGAGTACATACCTACGACATTGATATTGTGCTTGCCGAAGCTGCGGTCGTAGGTGAGCAGGTTCTCAACAGCCCAGTTACGGGTCTGGTTCTCATAGACAGAACCGCTGTTGACAGCATTGGCGTCCTTATTGTTGATACCGGTACCAGTGAAGCTGCCGCTCTTGGAAGAACGGAAGTTCAGACCGACGTTCACACGATAGCTCAGACCCTCGATCCACGGGCACTTCAACTCTGCGAAAAGGGTGTTGTATGTACCGATACCCTTGTTCTCGCTCAGCCATACATCCTTGTCGCGCTCAACTGTCTCCTTGGTGACAACCACCTGGTCATCGGCGGGCAGGGCATTGTAACGCTTTAGGTTGCCGTTCTCATCGTACGGGCTTGCCAACGGCGTCGTGCTCAATACATTATATATATTATTGACACCCTCGGTCTTGCGATAGCTCGTATTGGTGCTCAGACCGAAACGGAAGTACTTGCCAACCATCTGGTCGAAGTTACCACGGACAGACACACGGTTGTAGCCCTCAGTGGGAACGACCGACTCGTCGTGATAGTAACCTGCGCCGAAGCTGTAGCTGCCACCATTGGTGCCGCCGGCAATGCTCACGTCGTGGTTGTGGCTGACACCGGTCTGATAGTACAGATCCTGCCAGTCGGTATTGGTATTGTCGTTCTCGTCGAGAGAGTTCTGATACTTACCGGCATACTGACGGAACTTCGAGAAGGTAGGACCGTCCATCATCGGATACTTGTGGAACACCTTCTTGAAGCTGACATAGCCGTTATAGGTCACCTTGGCAGGTGTGCCCTGGCTACCCTTGACGGTGGTGATGATGATCACACCGTTGGCACCACGGGAACCGTAGATAGCGGTGGCAGAGGCATCCTTCAGGATATCCATCGACTTGATGTCGGTGGGGTTGATATCAGAAAGCTGACCCATGAAGGGGATTCCGTCGAGCACAATCAGCGGGTCGTTAGAAGCACTCAGTGAGCGCTGACCACGGATACGGATCTGCATCTCGTCGCCAGGCTTAGAACCTGTCTGTGTCATGAGCACACCAGCCACACGACCCTGAAGGGCCTGGGCGGCGTTGGTAGCTGCAATCTGGTTCAGCTTCTCACCGCCGATGTTGGCAACGGATCCGGTGACGGCCTCACGGCGCTGGGTACCGTAACCGATCACCACCACCTCGTTCACCACGTGTCCGTCTTCTTTAAGGTTCACACGCATACCGTCGGCAGCCTTCACCTCCTGAGAGAGATAGCCGACATAGGAAATGACGAGCGTCGTGCCCGGATTCACATTGAGGGAGAAATTACCGTTGTAGTCGGTAACCGTACCGTTGTTAGTACCCTTCTCCATGACCGTGGCACCGATCAGCGGACCCTGAGAGTCTGTCACATGACCGGATACCTGCTTCGTTTGCTGAACGGAAGCCACTGACTCAGTAGCTGCCGAAGCCTGCTGTGCACTGACCATGCCAAGGAAGCATAAGCCAACGAACAGGGCTGTTTTCTTTGCTTTGAAACTCATACGTTTGGTTTTGTTAGTTAATTTAATTATTAAAAAAAGAAAATCTGCCGCAAAATTAGACAGATTTCCTTTTTCAGACTTCCACGTATGTTTCGTTAAGTTTCAAATTTGTGTCATCCTTTGTTTTTTCGTTCCATATACTCTGTCGGCGATACACCGAACTGTTTGCGGAAGACCGTGGAGAAATGGGCCAGATTGCTGAATCCAACGGTATAGGCCACCTGTGTGACGTTGATCTTCTGCTCCTCCAGGAGGCGCACGGCCTGCTCCAGACGGATATTCCGGATAAACTCGCTGACGGGCAGTCCGGTCATCTCCTTCATCTTTCGGTGCAGCTGTGCACGGCTGATGCCCACCTCGGTGGTCAGCGTCTCCACATTGAAGTCACTATCCGACAAATGCTTGTTCACGACCTTCATGATACGCTCCATCAGCAGTTCGTCGTTGCCCTTCACCTTGGTCTCCTCCACCTTGTCCTTCTGCTGCTGGCTACCGGAGTACTTGCCCTTCAACCGCAGGTTCTTGCTGATGAGATTGTTGATGACCACATGCAACTCATCCATATCGAACGGCTTGGCCAGGAAAGCGTCGGCACCCTTCTCCAGACCTTCCAGACGGTTGGCGACATCGCTCTTCGACGTCAGCATCACCACAGGGATATGACTGAGGTTCATATTGGTCTTGATCATCCGCAGGAACGTAAAGCCGTCCATCTCCGGCATCATCACGTCGCTCACCACCAGGTCGTACTGTCTGTCGGCCTCGGCACCCAGCAAGAGGCGCAGGGCCTCACGGGCACTGGTGACAGGCGTCACATGGTAGAAGGCACCCAGCTCCTGAGAGATGTAACGGCCAATCTCCGCGTCATCGTCAACAACCAGCATCCGGTAATTCGACTGGGGCTTCACCTTCGTGGTCTTCTGCTCCTGCGACTCCGGCACGAGGATCTCCTCCTTCGTCAGATGAGCGTTGCCCAAGGGCAGCCGCACGGTGAAGATACTGCCTTGCGAGCCCTCACGGTTGGCGGCCTCGATGGTGCCGTGGTGCATCTCCACCATCATCTTACAGAGGTTCAGGCCGATGCCGGTGCCCTCGATATGGAGTGAACGCGACGTGGAGCCCTGATAGAAACGGTCGAAGATCTTATGCAGGTCGCCACGGATGCCCATGCCGTTGTCGATCACCTGCAAGAAGGCCGTCTGATTGGCCCCCTCTCCCACTCGAACCTCTATTTCACCGCCATCGTATGTGTATTTGAAGGCATTCGACAGCAGGTTGTCGACCACCTTGTCGAGTGCCGTACGGTCGAGCCATACCTTCAGCTGGTCTACTTCGGGCGAATAACGGAACGTCATATTCCTTTCTTTGGCGGTGTACTCGTATGACTTGAGGATATTGCCCACATACTGCACCATATCGGTCTCCTGACACTGCAGCTTCATCTGCTGCTTGTCGATTTTCCGGATGTCGAGAATCTGGTTGACGAGGTTCTGCACCCGCTGGGCATTGTGCTCGATGGTCTTCAGCTCCGACTTCACGTCGCTATCAAGATCACGTTTCAGCAACTTGTGGAGCGGGCTCATGATCAGCGTCAGCGGTGAGCGGATATCGTGGGTGGCATTGATCAGGAACTTCATCTTCTCCTCGTTGAGCTCCTGCTGACGCCTCCTAACATAGAACCAGACGAGTAATCCCAGTATCACCAATATGAATAATATATATATAAGGTACGCCCATGAAGAACGATACCATGGTGCGCGGATGACAATACGATACTCCTGGGGCTCGGTGTAAGTGCCGTTGTCATAGGCCCTGACCTCCAGACTATACGTCCCCGGCTCAAGATGCGTGAAGGGGATGCGGTTACGCCCTGCCACCGTCTGCGACCATTCCTTACTACCGTTCAAACGATACTCATAGACCACGTTTTCGGTGTTAGAGTAGTTCAGCAGCGAGAACTCCATCGTGAAGTAGTTGTCGAGATACGACAGCTGGAACTCGTCACTCTGTTCCAAAGCCTTTGTGATGACCAGTTCGCCATCAGAGCGCGTGTTACAGTTGACAGGGATACCACCTATGAGGAAATTAGTCAGGTGAACGGTGTTCTGACGGGGCTCATTGTTCCTCAAGGCTGACGGCAGGAACGAGGTGATGCCGTCGCTGATGCCGAAACTGATGGCGCCGTCGCCCTTCATGAGGGCGATGCCCGTCACGTATTCCCTCGAGGTGAGCCCGTTGCCATAGACATGGGTAATAAACCGGTGCTGGGTGTTCTGATACTGCCAGATACCCATGGAGGTGCTGCACCACAGATCGCCGAAACGATCCTGCATGATACCACAGATCACCTTGTCTGCCAGGGCCTCCGACCCAGGATAAACTGCGAAGTCGCCTTTCTGGCTGTCATAAAGGAAAAGGCCCGTATCCGTACCCGCCAATATCCGCTGGTCGCCGTCTTCATAGATGGCCGTCACGCTCTTTCCCTCCAACAGCACCTCCCAGCCGTAGGGCCTGAACGTATCGTTATCGGGGTCATAGCAGCAAAGGTTCGACGAGGTTCCTACCCATAGTCTCCCTTTGCTGTCCATCATCATCGAGATCACCCAGTTGTTGTGCAACCGTCCTTTCTTTTCGTCGGTCTGACGCATATTGAAGTTGCGTAGCTCCTTGGTCTCCATATTGTATGAGCAGAAGCCCTTCGAATAGGTCGAGAAATAGAGATGCCCCTTCCCGTCGTCTGTCATCACGTTGATATAGTCGCTGTCGAAGTCCACCTCCTTCTTGTAAGCCCCAGTCAGCGGGTTATACGAATAGAGTCCTTTGTCGGATCCTATCCAGTAATGTCCCTGCTTGTCACGATAGATGGAATAGGTGTTGGAGGGCGAGCCGGGATGACTGACGATCTTCCCGTTGGCATCGAAGCCGAAGATACCGTTGTTCTGCACAGCGCACCAGGTCATGCCTTGATCACCCTGACAGACCGATGTGACCGATCCGCCGATGCTGACGTTCTGCGACGAGAACCCCCATGTGGAGAATTGGGGTTCGTGCTGGGGCAGCAGGAGAAGTCCGCGTTTCAGACAGCCCACCCACAGATTGTCCTGATTATCCTCAAACAGCGCCCACACATTCGACGTGTTCAGGTCGAACGAGCCGCTGACATAGTCATATCGCCGCAACACGAGCGAGCCCTTGGGCACCCAGCAGAGTCCCTGTCCCAGTGTCCCTATAAACAGATTGCCCTTCTTGTCGAGCAGTGCACTCCTCAACTGCACATGTTCGTCACTGCCCAGGATGCTCGTATCAATGAAATCGGTCTGTAAGGTCCCGTCTTTGAAGTAGGCCAGGCCTTTGCGGCACACCATCAACACACCGCCCTCATAATTGATGAAGTCGGTCACCGTACCAAAGGGCGACTCCATCGTCCGGATCGAATGGCGGCTGTCATTCATCCTCACAGAGACCGTCGGGGCAGAGCCTGCCTTCCAGAAATTGCCCATTTCATCAATCAGAATATGGCTGAAGTAGTCGTTATCGCCCGCCTTAGCATGGTTATGCACCGAGTCCATCTTCATCGTGTTCAGGTCTATACGGTACAAGCCATAGCCTGCCGTACCTATGAGCAGATGACGGTCGTCCTCCTGCAGGATGTCGTTCACTCGAGCTGGTCTGTTGTTGGGGAATTTCAGGCGCTCAAACTCATCGTTGGCACTGTTATAGCGACAGATACCCGTACCACAACCTACCCACAGTGACCCCTGACTGTCCAGGAACAACGACACCACATTATTGCTGTTGATCGAGGACGGGTTGTTCTGATCATGCAGGTAGTTGGTAAACCTGTAGCCGTCATATTTATTGAGTCCATACTCCGTAGCCACCCAGATATAGCCCGTCTGATCCTGACAGATGGCCGTAATCTGATTACTCGACAACTGGTCAGAGGTATAGAAATGCTGTGTCTGCGAGAATGCCACGAAACTCAGCAGCAGGAAAATGGTCAGTAGTTGTATTCTTTTCATATCTGGTCGAATAACGTTATTCAGAGGTAGAAAATGCTTTCGGGTCCCATGTTAAAGAGCACGTCGAGGATGGAGAGGTTGGGCAGGAAGCCGTGCTTCTGTCGGTACACCTGGTAGTAGGGCTTCGCCTCGAAATCAGGGTCCGCCCCCGGGTGCTTGGGGCGAATCGCTTCGCGAAGGTCGATGATCGAGGAGTGAGGAGTGTGGAGTGAGGAGTGAGAAATATCACTCCACGAATCAGTCAAGCTTACCTTCGGCTGAATATCGATCAATTCGCACATTTTCGCCCGGATGGCCTCGTTGAAATCGAGCAAATAATCCCAGCGTTGCTCAAAGAAGGGACGGATGTCGTCCTGATAGTAGTCGAAGAACGGCGACTCGCCGTAGGCGCTCTTCAACGCATTCCAATGCAGATGCCGCCAATTGCCGTGGTCGCTGACTCGAATATCCTTTATATAGTTTACTGTTGACAGTCTATCCACTGGGACGGTCAGCGCCTGGATGCCCTGTGTCGTGGCGATAAGACAACGGTTCCGATAGGTCTGCTTCTGGAAACTCTCCCACTGCTCCATCCAAACATGTTCGACCCGATGCAGCTTCTGATACCACTGCACCGGGCCGAAATACGTTGTACTAAGGAGAACTTCTTTCACCTTTTCACTTTTTCACCCTTATTTGATGTTATCCACGATCCGTCCGAGCCTGCTCCAACGGATGCCACCCAGACCATGACGGTCGGGATCGCTCGACCACCAGATGAAGATGGGCTTGCCCACGATATGATCCTCGGGCACGAAACCCCAGTAGCGCGAGTCGGCGGAGTTATGGCGGTTGTCGCCTTGCATCCAGTAGTAGTCCATCTTAAAGGTGTACTCCTTGGCCTCCTGACCGTTGATGAAGATCTTACCGTCACGGATCTGCAGATCGTTGCCCTCATACACCTTGATAGGCCGCTCATAGATGGCGATATTATCGAGTGTCAGCTGGATCTTCTCACCCTTCTTCGGAATCCAGATGGGACCGTAGTTATCTCTCGTCCAGTGCTTGTTGCCATTCAGCGGATAGATCTCCAGGTCGTTGGCATCGGTATTGATAGTGACGCTCTCCACCACGTCCGTCCTAGCCTGCAGCGAGGCGACAGCGTGCTTGGTCAGCGGCATATAACCCAAGGTGTTCAGACTCGTCAGGTCTTCCATCGAGATGCCCAGGTCGTCCATCACCTCCTCGGGGATGGCCTGCTTCAGCTTCACACGATAGGAATACTGCACGTTCTCCGGCTCTTTGTTGGCCTTGCCGTCCAGGTACACGATACGATCCTTGATCTGGAGCGTCTGTCCCGGCAGTCCTACACAGCGCTTCACGTAGTTCTCCCGACGATCAGCCGGACGGGTGATCACCTCACCGTATTCCGCCGGATTCTGTCGGATGGCCTGTCGCCCGGCCTCGTAGATGGCCTCGAAATACTTGATCCTCGTCTCTGCCGTGAGCGAGTCGGGGTCAGGACGGTTCGGATAGAGCTGGTAACCGATGCCGTAGCACATCTGGTAGTAGTCGTAGGCCTGATACTGGGGTGCCGAGCAGAGCGAGTCGCCTGCGGGGAAGTTGAACACCACGATATCGTTCAGCTGCACGGTGCCCAGGCCCTTCACACGACGGTAGTCCCAGTGGGGCCAGTCCAGATAGCTCTTACACTCCACCACGGGTAGCGTGTGCTGCGTCAGCGGCATCGTCAACGGCGTCTGCGGGATACGGGGACCGTAGCTCACCTTCGACACAAACAGGTAGTCGCCCGTCAGCAATGATTTCTCCAATGAGCTCGATGGAATCACATAGTTCTGGAAGAAGAACTGGTTGATGAAGTACACGGCCACGAGGGCGAACACCAGGGCGTCGACCCACGACATGACGAACTTCACGGGCCGCTCGGCCTCCTTCCACCACTGCCACTTGATCTTCTTCGTGATATAGACATCAAAGATGAACGGCACCACGAGCAGTCCCCACCACGACTTCACCCAATAGAGGAACAGCAGATAAAGCACCAGCACGACGATGAACTTCGCCCACTGCTTCACTGGATTGAATTCTTTCTTCTTTTCCATTCTCCTTAAAACTTAAACATATCCGAAATCGTCAGCAACCCCTGATGCTCCTTGGTATATTCCGCTGCCAGCACGGCACCCAGGGCAAAGCCCTTACGGCTGTGGGCATCGTGGGTGATGGTAATCAGGTCGGCATCGCTGTCGTAGCGGATGGTATGGATGCCGGGCACCTCCCCGCGGCGGATATGGTCCACGCGCAGATACTGCTTCTCCGTCGTGTCCTCTTTCCAGGCCTCCTTGCGGTCGATGGCCTCCACAATCTCCTCGGCCAGCGTGATAGCCGTACCCGAGGGATGGTCGAGCTTGTGCACGTGGTGCGTCTCTTCCATCTCCACGTCATACTGCGGGAACTGGTTCATGATCTTCGCCAGATAACGGTTCACGGCCGAGAAGATGGCCACGCCGATTGAGAAGTTCGAGGCCCAGAAGAGCGTCTTACCCTCTGCACAGGCCTGGCGCACCTCGTCGCCGTGCTCCTTCATCCAACCCGTCGAGCCGCTCACCACCTTCACGCCCTTTGCCCAGGCCTTCAGATAGTTGCCATAGGCAGCCTGCGGTGCAGTGAACTCGATGGCCACATCGGCCGATGCAAAGGCTTCGCTATCGAAGTCCTGCTGGTTGTCGATGTCTATGATACTCACAATCTCATGGCCGCGGTCAAGGGCGATTTGCTCGATCATCTTACCCATCTTGCCGTAGCCGATTAAAGCTATTTTCATAATGCGTCCTTATTAAAACGCTGCAAAATTACTCATTATTATTTATATAATGTGCATGATGCATGATTAATTTTGCATTATTACGATTATTTCACAGCAACAGATGGTACATGCCGCCAGCCAAAGGCTTCACCACACCCTTCAACTCCAACTGGAAGAGCAGGGCCGTGAGCCGTCCGATGGGGATGCCTGTCTTCACTGTGATGATGTTAAGCTGCAGGTCGTTGGTCTGTTGCAGCAGACTGACCACCTGTCGTTCTTCTGGGGTGAGGTTGGGAATCTGAGTGCCGACAGCCGATGCTGACGACTGCGAGAAGAGGGGCATGTCCTGTACCGTAGGCCATCCCATCGCCTTGATGAAGTCGGCGGCATTGGAAATCAGGCCTGCCCCGTTGTCACGAATCAGATTGTTACAGCCTTCGGAATACATCTGTCCCACGTTACCAGGGAAGGCAAAGACGGCACGGGCATAGCTCTGGGCAATCTCTGCAGTGATGAGCCCGCCACCCTTGGCGGCACTTTCCACGAGGATCACACTATCCGCCATCCCCGCCACGATACGGTTCCGCCGCACGAAATTGGGTTTGTCGGCATTGGTCTGGGTCATGAACTCCGTCAGCAGTCCACCTTGGTTCACCATCTGTGCCGCTGTCTCCCGATGGCGGTAGGGATAGATCTGGTCCAGTCCGTGGGCCAGCACTCCTACCGTGGGATAGCCATGGGCCAGCGCCTCCCGGTGGGCACAGATATCGACACCGTATGCCAATCCGCTGACAATGAGCACCTCAGGACATCGCTGGCGCAGGTCGGCGATGAAACGGCGGATGAGATCCTGTCCGTAGGTCGTCATCCTACGGGTGCCGACAAGGCTGACGATCCGCTCCTGGTTCAGGTCTGCCTGACCTTTATAATAGAGGATGATGGGTGCATCGGGACACTCTGTGAGCCGCTGGGGGTAGTCATCGTCATTCAGTGTGAGAGCCCGTATGCGGTGCTCCTCCATGAATCTCATCTCACATTCTGCCCTCCGCATCGGCTCATCCCAGTCCTTCAGGGCCTCCATCAGTTTGGGCGAAGCATCCTTGATGATGTCGCCGATCTCGTTTCTGTGTTCATACAGCAACTGTGCACTCCCCACGGCACGATACAATTCCAGTGCCTGCTGGTAATTGAAGTTCGTCAGGCGCGTCAGCGCCATGGTGTAGAAGATTTCCTGTTCCATTGTTTCACCTTTTCATTTTCTCTTAAGATACTCGTATCCAAAGCGGCAGCGCAAACACTCCCTTTTGTCGCAATACTCCTTCTTCAGCTGGATGAGGGCTTGAGAGTCACCGGCGGTCTGGACGGGAAGCCCCACCTGCTGCCACATGCGGATGATATGATTGTTCTCCGCCTTCAGCTGCTCGAGGAAGTCGAAGGCACGATCGCAGAGCACCTCCTTCGAACGATGACGGCCATAGGCAAACAGCATCGGGATGGCCGTATTGATCAGCAACAGGTTCAGCGAACCATAGCCGAGGTGCTTCTCCGTCTTCGAACTGGTGGAGCCGAAGGTGTAGTGCGTCTCCCAATAGGGTGTGACGTGCGATGATAGCAAGGTCTTCAGCTGGTCGACGGTCTCGCACTCCACCAACCGGCTCAGTCCTGCCTTCTGCTGATAGTAGAGGTTCGCCAGCTGTGAGATACGGATATGGGGGAAGTTCTGGGGCCGTAGCCTTAGGAACCGCCAGAGGTGGAAATCTATCGGTTTCATCGAGAATTTGTGGGCCAGATACAGGTATTCGTTACGCAGTTTGGCGAAGTAGCCCTCGTTGAGCGCATCCTTCTGATAATACTCCGGCACGGCCTCGAGTTCCAACAGTCCCGCCTGTCCCATGAAGATCGCCTCAATCTGGAAGAGGTCGTCGCGATGGTGGGCCACAGCACTCAAAGGGATGTTCTGCGCCCACGTCTCAAACACGTCGCCGTTGATACCGAAACCGTAGTTCCGGGCCAGCGTCACGAAGTAGGCATCCTCCCACGAGCCGCCACACAGCTCTGCCCGCCGTCGGATGGCCTCGGTCTTCTGCTCCAGCCGTTCCGTCTGCAGGGCCGCCATCCATGCGTGCACCATCAGCCGCGTCAGGTCGGGGATCACCTTGTAACAGGGCGGATAGCTGTCGGTCTTCAGCAACTCGTCGTAATGATTCCTGACATTGTCGGGCACGTCGAGCTGCATCTGTTTGATAAACTCGCCGTGGGTGTTCATCACCTCCGCGTCGAGCACACCCGCCACATGCAGGATCACGTTGTCGTAGTGCTGGTCTTTGTCGTGGCCGTGCAGATACCAGTCACTCGACTTGTCGTGTATCTCCACGTTGCCCACCCACAGCGTACGGCCAATCCTCACCTTGGCATTAAAGAAGTCCGGCCCTGCATTCCTGTTATGCAGCCCGGGGTCAATCACCTCGACGGTCTGTCCGTCGCTCGTCATTAATTCCTTTAGCGGAAACAACTTGTGCTTCCACACATAATGCAATAATTGTTCCATCGTTGTTCTTCATAAAAGTTTTAAAGTTTAACTGGGTGCAAAGGTAATCAATTAAACTGAATACGCCAAAGGATTATTAGTTTTTTTCTATATTAGTACAGGCAAAATAGGTAACATTCGGGCTTGCTGACCCGTTTCCGATGCACGCATTTGGTACATGACCCAAATGCGTGCATCGCTTTTGGGCTTATTTACCTTGTTTTTCATTATCTTTGCACCAAATATTGATAAAACTATATGAGTCAAGACCTCTTTAAAACGATTAATGCTACTATCCGCCAAGAACGGCTTTATGCTGACATAGACTTGATGCGCGAAGACATCATGAAGCGCTTTGGCATTGGGCGCCACCGTTTGAACGACCTGTTATCGGCCTATGCCGACGGCATGTCCTTCCCCCAATATATCAATGCCATCCGAATGGAAGAGGCCTATGTCCTGCTCACCGAACACCCGGAGATGACCATCACCGAGGTGGCCCGTCAGGTGGGGTTCACTGCCCCTAACCTGCGCGAGCAGTTCAAACGTTGTTACGGTGTTACGCCGGCGGAATATCGTGCAGGTTTGGTATCCGATTCTAATGATTGATCCACAAAGGATTATAAATAAGAGATTATTACTACATTATTATTAAAACAACACAAGTATGAAGAAAACGATTATTTCTATGGTAGTCATGGCCATGTTCGCCGTGATGCCCGCAAGTGCCCAGGGAATCGCATTTGGTGTGAAGGGTGGTATTAATGGTACAAAGATGAGCATCGACGACGATGCCGTCAAGTCAGAGGCTGGTATCGGCTTCTTCATTGGTCCGACGCTGAAGATAAACTTCCTGCCGTTCCTGGGAGTACAGGCAGGTGCACTTTATGAGCAGGCCAACAGCAAAGTCGATGGTGAGAAGATCAAGCGCCAGAGCATCATCGTGCCCATCGACCTCCGATTAAACCTCATGTTCAATGAAGAGGCCGGCATCTATCTGACTACTGGTCCCCAATTCGGTTTCAATGTCGGAAAAGACGAGTTCACCTGGAACGAGTCGAGCAGTTATAAGAGCACGTTCCAGATGAAGAAATCTATGTTCAACTGGAACTTCGGTATCGGTGCCATGCTGAACAAGCATATTGAGCTGGGTGCCGTCTACAGTATCGGCATAGCCAAGACTGGTGAGCTGGAGGCCGAGATAGATAAGGCCAAACAGAATAACAACGAGCTCAAGCCGAAATCCAGCACCTGGCAGATTTCCGCCACCCTGTTCTTCTGATGGCGAGTCTTGCTGCGACACACCCACAGACTTTGGTTTGATGGAGAGAGGTGCCTGTAAACTGTGAGCAATTGCCGTTGTGAAGGGTAGAAAGGTGCCTTGTGAAGTTAAAACAATGCCAACGTTTTATAAAACTAAGACAATGTCTTATAAAACTAAGGCAATGTCTTATAAAACCAAGGCATTGTTTTAACTTTTTACAGTTATAATTACCAATGGGATTAAACAAAAAAGAATACTGATATGAAACGAATGAAGAATTGGGTGCTCGCCGCCACCCTGACTTTCTGCGGTGCCATGATGATGCTGACGTCGTGTACCGACGCAATCGGCACAGCAGACAATCCCGTGAATCCCAATCCACCCTACGATCCTGCCGGGGAACTGGCCAAGGAGTCTTTCATCAATGAACCCTGGATGGACCGCTCTGTCAAGCCCGGCGACTCGTTCTGGAATTTCTGCGTCGGCGGATGGCTCAAGACGCGCGATGCCAAGGACTTGGGCACTACTGCCGAGTTAGCGAATGCCATCAAAGCGAAGCTGGACCGGAATATAGGCGACTACGACTCGCCCGTGGCCGGCAAGCTGTTCAAACTGCTCACACAGCCGGCTCCGGAGAAGAGTGAGGAGATCAAGGTGCTCAATGACTTCTTTGCGACTCTGAAGCTTGACGGGGATGTGAGCAAAGCCGACCTGATCAGGAATTTCGGTAAGCTTTATGACATCGGATGCCCTGCGCTGGTGACCAACGTCTTAGGACCTATTAACGGACAAATTAAGTGTATCCTCAGCAGTGGAATTCCATATATCCATAACTTCTATGGGGCTTACCCTTCGGTATTTGCCGAACAGGATGACACGGCAACAGGAAATAATGACTCACCGGTACCGTTTGTTTTGGGAGTATTGATGGGACTGGACCTCGACTCACCCGAGGTGAAAGCCAAGGCAGATGAATTAGTGAAGATAGAGAAGGACATGTTTCGCATATTCTTCGGTTCTACAGAGAAGGAAGAACAGACCGGTATGATCCAACTTAAGCAGATGGAGCCCGCTACGCTGCAAAGCCTGAATGCCCGCTCACGCGGTGAAGATGGCGAAGACCTGAAGGCTGTTTTCAATGAGGCTTTCCACGTGGGAGAAGCGACATACGTCCACGAAACGATAGACAAAGTCCTGGCCTTGCTCGATGAATATAGCACCGATACCTGGCTGTTCTACATGCAATACTACGTCTATGGAAGATTCTCGTCCATGCTCCGTTATGCGATCGGGGAAATAGATAATCCTTATGAAAATGTGAAGTCCTTGGCCCCCTCAGCCACAATAGACTTTGAAGCGGCTACGCTTATGGACGACTGCGACGTAGAGGGCTGTCGTGAAATCCTGGAAGATATGCGCCAGCGCATGAGTCAGCGCATCGAGCAGCTCGACTGGCTGAGCAGCGCCACCAAGGCGAAGGCCAAGGAGAAGATGCAGGCGATGGTCTTCAGTGTGGGTAAGCCCGACCATCTGTACAATGCCGACTTCAAACTGACGGGCAAAACAGCCATCGAGGCTGCCATGCAGTATATGAGGCAATTCACAGAATATCAGCGCTCTTTAGACGGCAAAACCGCCTATGGTAATGGTTGGGATTATCTGGCTGGCAACACCTTGAGTGCACTTGGTCTGGCGTCTACCAATGCTTTTTACATTGCTCAATTCAACCAGCTCTTCATCATCCCCGCATTCACCATGCCAGAGATATTCCCCAAAGACAAGGACAATGCCCAGCGCTATGCAGTGGCTGTCGTGTTCGGTCACGAACTGACCCACGGCTTTGATCCCGATGGTGCGAAGTGCGATGCCCATGGCTTTGAGAAAAACTGGTGGGCCGAAGAGGATATGGCCAACTTCAAGCTGTTGCAGCAGAAGATGATCGACCGCTATAATGAACTGGAGCAGGCTCCCGGCGTGATGGCCGACGGTGAGATGACGCTCAACGAGAACGTAGCCGACCTGGGTGGTATGACACTGGCCTACGATTTGTGGAACGAGAAACTCCAGGCCAACGGACTCTCAGGCCAGCAGTTGCGCCACCAGCAGCGCCAGTTCTTCGTCAGTTACGCCGATGTCTGGAAATCATATAAAACAGACGCGGAATTGATTTACCAGAAGACAAACGATAAACACTCCGCTGCCCACAACCGCGTGAACGGCCTTTCGCGCCTCTTCGACGACTGGTACACGCTCTTCGGCGTCGAACCTGGCGACAAGCTCTATGTGGCTCCAACCGACCGCGTCAAGATATGGTAGCATTATAAACAAGCAATCATCATATGAGACGAACGATTCATTGGGTGTGGGCCGCCATCCTCGTTTGCGGATTAGTGATGCTGACAGGCTGCTCGCGCAAAGTTTATCCGTCAGAGAATGCAACAGTCTCGAAACAATGGTGTTTCCCGTTGCCAGGGGCCAAGGTTATCAGCCCTTACGGTCAGCGTGGCGGGCGCCAGCATACGGGTGTAGATCTCAAGACGAAGGCCAAGGACAAGATCTATGCCGCCTTCGACGGCGAGGTGGTGTTCTCGAAGAAGTTCTCGGGCTACGGCAATCTGGTGCGCATCAAGCATGCCAATGGGCTGGAGACCTATTATGCCCATAACTCGAAGAATCTGGTGAAGGAAGGTCAGCATGTGAAAGCCGGGCAGGTGGTAGCCCTCGTCGGACAGACGGGCCGCGCCACCACACCCCATCTGCACTTCGAGACCCGTGTGAACGGCAAGCCGCAGAATCCAGCCAGCTACTTCGACCTGACCAACCACACCCTCAAAAAGCGATAAAAGAAGAGTGTTATGAGAAAGAGACTATTTCAATGGGCGATGGCCGCAGCCCTGATTTGCGGCGCAAATGTGTTCACAGCATGTTCCAGCAACGACGATAACCCCGCCAGTAAGAAGGGACAGCTGCTCGAGGTGTATGACGTGCATGGCAGCGAGGGCAAGGCCCGCCTGACCGTTGACGGCAAGGTACTGTTCGTCACTGATGTTTATGTCGGCAAGAACGGCCTTGGCAAGACGGGCGAGGGTGACGGCAAGACACCCATCGGCACACTCCGTCCGCTGAGCGCCTTCGGCGTCAAGCCCAATCCCGGCACGACGATGCCCTACATTGATGTGAAACCCACAACCTATGCTTGCGATGAGGACTGTGAGTACTACAACAAGATTATCGACACCGCCGAGACCAAGCATGAGTGCAAAGGTGAAGAGATGTACTCCTACCAACCTCAGTATAACTATGGCATCGCCACTGACTTCAACAAGGAGTGCATCTATCCCAATGGCAGTGCCATCTTTATCCACGTGAAAGGTTCCAAGCCCTACACGGGCGGCTGCATCTCGTTCGACGAGGAGCGTATGGTTGAGATCTTGCGTAACTGCGACATGTCGTTGGTCATCACCATCAAGGGGCAGACGGAATGAAGATTGGAGAGATAGATTTCGGCGAACGCCCCGTGTTCCTGGCTCCGATGGAGGACGTGACAGACATCGGCTTCCGACTGCTGTGCAAGCGGTTCGGAGCGGCAATGGTGTATACAGAGTTCGTGAGTGCTGAGGCTCTGATCCGCGACGTGAAATCGACCATCTCGAAGCTGACCATCAGCGATATGGAGCGACCTGTGGGTATTCAGATCTATGGTCGTGACGTGGAGGCGATGGTGGAGGCTGCAAAGATTGTGGAGCAGGCAGGACCTGACTTGATCGACCTGAACTTTGGCTGTCCTGTGAAAAAGGTGGCAGGCAAAGGGGCAGGGGCCGGAATGCTACAGAACATCCCCAAGATGCTGGAGATAACGCAGAAAGTGGTGGATGCCGTGAAGTTGCCCGTGACCGTAAAGACGCGCCTGGGCTGGAACCACGAGCAACTCATCATTACCACATTAGCCGAACAATTGCAGGACTGTGGCATCCAAGGTCTGACCATTCATGGCCGCACTCGCTCGCAAATGTACACAGGCAATGCCGACTGGACGCTTATCGGCGAGGTGAAGCGCAATCCCCGCATACATATTCCTATCATAGGCAATGGTGACATCCATTCGCTCGACGAGGCGGATATCGCCTTCGATACCTACGGCGTCGATGCCGTCATGATAGGCCGGGCCACCTTCGGCTGTCCTTGGATATTCAGTCGCGAAACCCTCGATTTCAACGATAAACTCGACATCCTTGAAGAACTTCTCCGCATCAACGTGGAGCGCATCGACGAGAAACGTGGCATACTCCACACCCGTCGCCACCTCGCCGCCACACCCATCTTCAAGGGTATCCCCAATTTCCGACAGACCCGCATCGCCATGCTCCGTGCCGAAACGATGCCCGACCTCCTCGCCATCCTCGAAGATGTTAGGAAAGAATTTTCCATTCACTAAACAAATACGATTATGAAAGAACTAAAAGGAACCAAGACAGAGAAGAACCTGCAGGAAGCCTTTGCCGGCGAGTCGCAGGCCAGAAACAAGTACTCCTACTGGGCATCGAAGGCCAAGAAGGACGGTTATGTACAGATTGCCGCCATCTTTGAGGAGACGGCAAACAACGAGAAGGAGCACGCCAAGATGTGGTTTAAGCTTTTAGAGGGCGGCGCCATCAAGTCTACCCCTGAGAATCTGGAGGCCGCAGCCAACGGTGAGAACTTCGAGTGGACTGATATGTATGCCCGTATGGCCCAGGAGGCCCGCGAGGAGGGCTTCGACGAGATTGCGGAGAAGTTTGAGGGCGTGGCCAAGATTGAGAAGGAGCACGAGGAGCGCTATCGCAAGCTGCTCGACAATATTAATAAGGAACGCGTATTCTCGAAGGACAACGACGTGATCTGGCAGTGTTCGAATTGCGGACATATCGTCATAGGTAAGAAGGCTCCCGAGGAGTGCCCCGTCTGCAACCATCCGCAGGCATACTTCCAAGTGAAAGCCGAGAACTACTAAAATAATTATCCCCGCCAGTTGGCGGGGATAATTATTTTAGAACCACTTCATCAGTCCTCGGAGATAGGCGGTCAGCTCGCCAGCCATCTTCTCATCCTGATAAATATTGGGATGCCAGTCGTTGCCCAGGAAGGCGTCGCCCATGATGTGAGGCATATCGAAACGGTAGACTTCCTGATCACCTGACTGATGGGCCTCGTCGGCCACCTCGTCGAGCAGGCGGATGGCGATCTTCTGTTCCTCGTCGTAGAGCATCGTGCCCGTCAGAAGCACGATCTTGGCCTTCGGGTTGTGCTGGCGGACCATCGTCAGCAGACGCTTGTAGGACTGCTTCAGCAGCGTGAGGTCGTAGTTGGGCGTGGAGAGGTCGTTTGTGCCGAGGTTGATGCAGACCACATCGGGCTGGTAACGGCTGAAATCCCATTTCTCGTTGAGGAATGTCGGCTCCTGGCGGAGCTCTGGCTTCCAGGCATAACCAGTGTATTCGTACTGTACGGGCATGTTGGACTCAGGATTGCCCGTCTTCGGACCGTCGTAGTTGCGATAGGCGCCGATGCCGCTGCGGGCCACCACCCAGTGCTGGGCGTTGAGGTTGCGCGTGGCGATGGAGGCATAAGAATAGTAGTGATTCTCGGTCTCGTACTCGAAATGCTCGAACTTGTCGGTGCCCTCGTTGCCATAGCCGCAGGTGATGGAGTTGCCGATGAACTCGATCTTCCGCGACGGCAGGGCAGGTGCCTCGACAAGCGAACGGCCCTCGTCGAGCAGGAAGCCCCAGAACTCGGGGAAGAACTCATAACCCTCGATGATGTACATGAGGCGGACGGTGTGGCGGCCGTCGGGCAGGGCAGTGGCCAGCGTCACCACTGAGTCACGCTCACCTCGGAAGGCCACCTTGAAGGGTTCAGCCTGGTCGATTTGGGCCATGAAATAGCCGCTGCGGGGTTTGGCCAGCATTTTCAGCGACGTGCCCTCGAAGGCCGCCACGATCTGCACACCGGGGTAATTCCAGGCGGGGCGCTCGGGATGGGTGAAACTGATGCGGCCAGCATAGAGGATGTGCTTATCGGCAGGACTGACGAAGGCACCCTTCAACGGAAAGGTCTTGTTGAAGGCAAACGTGCCTTGGCTGATGAGGGCCAGAAGGATGAGAAGGAGAAACTTTTTCATTATCGATGTTATTTTTGTTTCTAGTTTATAGATGATTACCTATGAGCGGGAGCCGGGAAACTTTGAGGAGAGGTACTGCTGGAAGGCAGAGAGGAAGGCCTCAGTAACGTGGATGATCTCGTCGCCAATATAGATGCAATCGTTACGGTCTACCTTGCGGATCTTCTCCAGACAGACGATATAAGAACGGTGCACCCGCATGAATTGTTGCGGGGGGAGCATCTCCTCGACGGCCTTCATGCGGAGGTAGGTGACCAGCGGACGCCGCTCGCTCTCGAGGTAGAACATCACATAGTCTTTCATACCACTGACGTAGATGATGTCGCTGATGGCAATCTGGCGGTACTCGCCGTCGACCTTGAGGAAGAGGGTGGTATTGTTGTTTACAGTTGACGGTTTACAGTTTACAGATGATTTGTTGGCAAGCCCTTCTGGACTCTCAGAGTAATCATCTGTAAACTGTAAACAGTAAACTGTAAACCATTCCCTCGCCTTATCCACAGCGGCGATGAACTTATTATAGCGGATAGGCTTCAGGAGGAAGTCAAGAGCCTTGACCTCATAGCTCTCAAAGGCATATTCCTTAAACGCCGTGGTGAAAATGACACGCGTCTCTGAGGGTATCATGTGTGCGAGCTCCATGCCGTTGAGGTCGGGCATCTGGATATCGAGGAAGAGCAGATTAGGCTTCTGTTCCTTGACGGCATTGATGGCCTCAACGGAATCAGTAAAGGATGCCAGCAACGTCAGGTCTGGCGTCTTGGAGACAAAAGACTCCAGGAGCTTGACTGCCAGTGGCTCGTCGTCGACGATGATACAAGAGAGGGTCATGGGCGAAGGGTGATACGGACGTGATAGATATCGTTTTCGAGGGACTGCTCCCATGTGTAGCGGCCTGAGTATATGAGATCGAGGCGGCGACGGGTGTTCTCCAGGCCGATGCCCGAACCGCTGCGGTCTGTGTCGTCCTTGGGGAAGTTGGTGTTGTCGCAGGTGAAGACGAGATTGTCATCCTGCTGCTCCATACGGATATCGATCTTTGAAGGCCGACTACTGCTCACACCATGCTTGAAGGCATTTTCAATGAGCGAGATGAAGAGCAAGGGGGCGATGTCTTGTTGACAGTTGACAGTTGACAGTTGACAGTTAACCTCCGTCTTGTCATTGCAACGCAGCTTCATCAGCTCGATATAGTTGCGCATAAACTCCACTTCACCTTGGATGGGCACCGTCTCATGGCGGGTCTCATACATCGCATAGCGCATCAGGTCGCTTAGCTGGGCGATGGCATCCTGTGCCTTGTCGGCATCAATCTGTACGAGCGATGAGATATTGTTCAGCGTATTGAACAGGAAATGCGGGTTCAGCTGGTTCTTCAGCCACTCGAGTTCTGCCTCCGTGCGCTTCTGCTGCTCCTCCTTCAACTGCTGTTTGATGACCATCGAACGGCGAACATGATGTACCAGCAGGGCAATCCCGGCAAGGAAGGCACTCATGAGGATGGCCACGAGGGCCGACGAGTAGAAACTGATAAGGGCATACTGACGGTAGCGCTCGTCAGGGATGTGGCTTGCGAACTCCGTTGGGTTGAAATCGTGGAAAAAGAAGTATGCCAGTCCTGCGAGGATCATGGCGTTACCCAGCCAGAACATCCATCGGCGGTTGTGATAGTACCCCCAAGGCACGAGGATGAGAGCATTGACAAAGTAGATGGCGGCCGATGTCCAGTGAATTCTCGCATTGACATCAAAGGCCCTTACGGCTCCCGTCCAGCTCTGCGTGGCGATGAATGCGGAGATGGCAGGCACCATCAGAAATGCCAGCCACCCTGCAATCTGCAGCCCATAGAACGTAATGTCCTGTCGCGTGATATTGACTTTCATGCTGCAAAGTTATACATTAATTCTTAAACAACCAAACAATTGAAGGTTCTCTTTTCTTTTTCAACAACGGATTACACAGATTTTTTAGGCTTAATCCGCTAAATCCGTGCAATCCGTTGTTTTTTATATTACTGTGGCATAGTGGCGTTGCCGTTGCCGGAGGTACTGCCAGAGCCGGCGTTGTTGATGATCTCACCCTGCGACTGCTGCTCGATGAAGTCGTTCTGTACGCGGCTGGTATGCTGCTTGGCTCTGACTTTGCTGTTACCGAAGGTGTAGCTGACGGTGAAGGTCACGCCGTAGATGGGCACCTTGACGTTGTTGTATGAGGTGAAGTTCTGTCCGCGGCTGCTGCTCTCGATGTTCAGGTTACCACCCTTGTTCAGGCCCATGATACCCTGCACGCCCAAGGTGAGCTTGTCGTTGAAGAGTGTCTTCGAGAGACTGGCGGTGAGGATGTTGAAGCCGCCACTCCATCCCTGAAGGGTATAGTTCTTAGTCGAGGTGATGGCGAAGGCGCTGAGTTTCAGATCCCTGGGGAGCGTCTGTTGCAGACCAGCCATGATATTGGCCGTCCATCCGCTGTTGCTCTGGTTCAGGGCGTCGCTGCTCAGGTCGACATAGTTCAGGCCACCGTTCATGAAGAGGCGGGTATTCTTGGTGAGCAGATAGTTCACGTAGGCGCTCAGACCTGTCTGGTGACGCTTGACGACGTTGCCGTAGGTGGTGTTCAGCAGGTTGTCGCTGTCGTAGAAGCTGTACTGCGAGATGGCATTGTCGGTGAAGTTGTGGTGCAGGTTCAGGTTGACCATTAATTTCGGAGTGAATGTGTTGTAGACCAGCGAGAGGTTGTGGGCCTTCTCCACGTCGAGGTCTGGGTTACCGTAGTTGAGGGCGATGGGGTTCGACTTGTCGACGTATGGGTTCAGGTAGGAGATACCCGGGCGGCTGATGCGCATGTTGTAGGTGAGGCCGAGGTTACTGCCCTGTGAGAGGGTGTACTGCAGGCTGGCGGTAGGAACGAGGCTGCCATAGCTGGTGCTGAAGTCGTTGCCATTGCCAAGGTGATACTCCACGTCCTGCCAGGTGTATTCGTAACGGACACCCGTCTTCACACCGAACTTGTTGAAGTTACCGACATACTCGCCATAGCCAGCAAGGATCTTGTTCTTATATTCATATTCAGAACTTGTCGAGGGGTCGTAGACATCCTTCAGATAGTACTTCGAGTCAGAAGTGGCGTCGTGCAGTTGGAGCTTTCCACCAAGGCTCAGTGTCTGTCCAATGCCGAGAGGCATGCTGTAGTCGAGCTGGAAGGTGTGGTTGGTGGTCTTGTCCTTATTCTCTGAGTAACGGCTTGACAGGTCGGGCAGTCCAGCACCGCGAGTACCGCCGAAGTTGTTAGTCGACTCTGTGGTGGCAGGGCTGTAATTCAACTGGTAGGTAAAAGCCAGCGACTGGGTGTGCTCCTTGTTGAAGAAGCGCTGGTAGTCGAGACTTCCACTAAACGAGGTACGAGAGTTCTTCATGTCGGTACTGCTGTCGTAGCTAAAGTTCGAAACGTCGTAGCCGCCCATCTTAGTAGTGGTGGTACCCGTACTCTTCATTGACATGGTGTTGAGCTGTGCCGTCGCATTGATGACGCTCATGTCGTCGAGCTGATAACCTAAGGTCAGGCTTCCCATGGTGAATGGTGTCTTCACGCTGTTGCTTGAGGTCATGATCTGAGATACGCCGTTGTCCTGAATCTGTTCCAGCTCGGTCTCGGTGTTGCCAGGCTTGTTGTAACTGGTCATGGCATTGACACTGTAGGAGAGTTTGCCCTGCTGACCGCTGACGAAGGCACTACCGCCTAACTGCCTGTTTCCTGCTGATGCACGGACGGTACCGTTGTAGCCGTTCATGCTGTAGCTCTGTGCAGGCCCTCCAGTGACAGGCATCTGCTTGTTCATCACGATGTTCAGCACACCAGAGGCACCCTCGGCATCGTATTTCGCACCCGGGTTGGTCATCACCTCAATGCTTTTCACAGCTGTGGCAGGCATACTTTTGAACACCATTGAGGGGTTCGAGGAGAACATTACGTTGGGCATACCGTCGACATATACCTTGAATGATGAAGAGCCGTTTACAGAGATGTTATCCTGACCGTCGACCGTCACCATGGGCACCTTGCGGAGCATGTCGAGTACGGTGTTCGACTTCGAGTCCTCATCTTCGGCCACGTTGTAACTCATCTTGTCGACTTCCATCTTCACCAGTGGCTTCTGGGCAACCACTTCCACACCCTTCAGTACGGTAGTGTTCTCCTTAATATATAAGGTACCGAGGTCGAGCACGCCCTCGTTGTTCAATTCGATGGTCTGGCGGAAATCCTCCTTACCCACGCTGCTGAACACGATGTCGAACTTGCCCTTGCCGTTGATCTTCTCGGAGAACTGTCCGTCTTCCTTGGTGAGGAACATGGCCACGGGCTTGTCTGTCTTGCCAGCTTTAAACACGCGGACGGTGGCGAACGGCTCGCTCTCGTCCAGCACTTCGTCCTTCAACACGCCCTTTACGGTAGTCTGGGCCATTACTACAGCCGACATCGTCAGCATCATCACACTCAAGAAAAATCTAATCTGTTTCATACCTTTTATATTTTTATTTATTTCACTTTTTCACCTTTAGAAAAGTTTTCTGGTGCAAAGGTATGAAAAACCCCATCCTGTTCAAAATCACTTTCGACGAGATGGGGTACGTCTTTCGACGAGATATGTGTTTTTATTTCGATGGCTGATGCCAGAAGCGAAATGTGATGTCATCAAACTCACCCTGGTCGTTCTGACGATAGAGACGTTGGTTGGTGGTAGGCTTCTTCAACGGACCTAAGTGTTTGATGAAGGGGCCTATCTTGATATAGTCGAAATCGTTTTTGTTGACAAGGGGTGAGATGACGGTCTTGCCGCTGTACCAAGCCACCTTGAACTGGGGGTGCTCTTCATGGACGTACTGCGCCAGCTGGTTCACACCCTTCGGATCGTTGTCGCCGCCCATGAAGGAAATACAGGTGATATCGTTGCCGAATTTCGCGATAAAATCGTCGACGGCATCGGTGTTGAGCGGCAGGCCGATGTCCTCCCAAAGATAATGGCTATGACACCCAGGACAGTGACACGGACAATTAGAAATGTTAATTGCCAGTGTCACTTCGTCGGGTATCTCCTGAAATACGATATCAGAGTTGACGTACTTCAGCATCACTTGTCAGCCATGGCGTAATAACGGCGCGAGGCTTCTTCTTGGCGGGCCTGCGAGAAGTTTGAGACACGCTTCAGGTAGCCGATGATGCGGGTCATGTAGTCAATGTTCTTCGAATGGCAGTGGGGGCACTCCTTCAGATAACGCTTGTCGATATGGCCGCAGTCGTTGCAGACGGTATTGGGGATGTTGAAGGTGAAGTAGTTGCAGCCTTCCTGTGCTGCCACCTTCAGCAGATGGGCATACTGCTGCTTGGAGAGATGCTCCTCGAGGTTCATGTGGAGGGCAGAGCCGCCGGTGAGGTGCTCAATGTAGGGCGCACCGTGAAGCTTGAACTTGTCGAGGATGGTCAGCGAGTTGTCTTCAACGACATAGAAGTAGCTGTTGTAGCAATCGCGAGGCACAAAATAACCGTCCTCACGATCCCATTTGGCGTGCTTCACGCCTACGTTTTCCGCAGGAATCATCTCGCAGTTGAACATCACGTCCTTTGAGCGATACTTCTTGTTATACTGTTCGATAAGTCCGAGGATGCCCTGTACGAAGTGCAGATAGTCGTCGTTGGGTGTGATCTTCAGTCCCATGAACTCGGCGGCTTCCACAAGTCCGTTGATGCCGATGGTCAGATACTGGCGGCCGATGTTGATATAGCCGGCATCAAAGAGGGGCAGCATGCCGTGCGACTGCAGTTCCTTGAGGTTTTCGTTGTAGGCCAGCTGCACCTTATGGCAGAGGTCGATGATAGAGCCGAGGTAGTCGAGATAGTTCAGCTCGTGGTTCACGGCGAACTGGATGCAGCGGTTCAGGTTGATTGTGAGTACGCTCTTTGAGCCTGTGCTGACACCACCGGCTCCGAGGGTGTAGCTGAAGCCGTTGTCGGTGATTTCGTTGCGTAGACGACAGCAGCTCGATAGCGAGTCGGCATTGTTGCTCATATAAGTGAAGAAAGAGTGGCCCTCGCTGTACATCTCTGCCGTAAAGTCGCCCCATTCGGGATCCTTGCAGTCGCCGTTCTCGTCGGTGAGCAGGGCCATCGTCTCCACGGGGAAGGTAAGCAGTGTCTTCGTGCGCTCAGCATTGAACCATTTCATGAAGCGCTTCTGCAGCCATGAGAGACCGTCCCAGTCGGGCTTTGAGCCGTCGGGGAAGTAGAAGTCGCCGAAGATTGATTCGAAGTAGTACTTGTCGTAGTAGGCGATGTTCCAGAACACGGCCTGATAGTTACGGGCGCCCGTCGGCTGATTCAGTGTATAGACGATCTGCTCGAAGTAGTCGGTGATCACCTTGTCGATGGTGCGCTTCTTCAAACTGAGGTCAGCCTGCTCATCGGCACGTTTCCAATAGTCCAGACCGTACTCCTTTCCGATAAAGTAGTTCATGTACATCAGGAACTCAGGTGTGGCGCAGGCTCCGCTGAGCATCGACGAGACCATGAATACCATGTTCACGAATCCGCCACAGAACGACTTGAGGTTGGTGGGAGCCGTGGAATTGCCGCCAATGCTGGTGGTTCCGCCGATCAGCCAGGGATACATTGTGATGGAGGCACAGTAGTTAGCCAACGAGGTCTCGTCATTCTTATATATAAAATGGTGGGTCAGTTTGTCGATGTATTCATCGGCCAGTTCCTTGCCGTACATCTTTTTGATACGGTCGGTGAGCAGACGACGGTTCAAACGGATGAAGTTCGACTTAGGCAATTCGCCAATCAGCGTGGCAATATTCTTGTGCTCCACATTGGCATTGGCGTCGTACTTCGAGCCTGTAGCAGCATTCACAGAGTCGGTGTACTCAGAGAGGAACATCATCTTCTCCAGTGTGTCACGATCTTCTGAGTGCGTCTGACGATAGAGGATGAATGACTTGGCCACATTGTAGAAACCCTCGCGCATCAGGGCTTCCTCCACCTGATTCTGGATGTTCTCGACGGTGATATCGTCGTGGATGTCCAGATGGCTGATGATCTTGGAGATCGTTCCCAAGTCAGCGGGTTCTTCAACACTGTCGAACGCCTTAACGATGGCGTTCATGATCTTGTCCAAAGAGAATTGGGCCTGCGACCCATCACGTTTTGTAATCGTAAAGTTTTTAATCTCCATTGTATTGTTTGTTAATGTTTATGCGCGTGTGGCCATACGGAAGTTATCCGTTTTGGGAAACTTTTGCTCCTTTCAATTTTAAAAAGTTGTCCATTTTGGAAAACCGTAATCGGCTGCAAAGATACAAATTTTCCATAATACCATCTATCTTTCAAATCTAAAAAAATTATAAAAGTATAATATTTCCTAATTTCGACCTCGTTTCTGAAAAAGATTCGTACCTTTGTGGCCAAAGAAACTTAATACATTTAAATTATGGGTACAACACTGATTATCATTATTGTTTTGGCGGTTATCGTCATTGGTTATTTCATCTCCACACAGCGTTCGTTAGTGAACCTGGATGAGTTGTGCAAGAACGCCCTGAGCCAGATTGAGGTTCAGTTGAACTCCCGTTTCGATGCCGTCATCGCCCTAGCCAAGACGGCTGCCCAGTATGCCAAGCATGAGTCAGAGACCATCATCCAGACCGTACAAGCCCGCGGCGGCAACAGCGGTGTAACGCCTAACACCCCCGCTGCCATCAATGAACAGGCCAATCTGCTCGGTCAATTAATGAGCCGTCTGAACGTCGTGTTCGAGCGCTATCCGGAACTGAAGGCCAGCGACCTCTATAAGGAAGCCCAGGACGGAATGAAGCAGTATGAGGAGAATGTGCGGATGTCACGCATGGTCTACAACGACACCGCCACGAAGATGAACCGCATGGTGCGCCAGTGGCCGTCGTCAATTGTCGCCTCTATGCTCCACTTTGACCAAAAAGATTACCTGAAGGTAGATGATGAACAGAAAAAGAGCTATCCGAATCTTGATGAAGCATTTAAGAAGTAATCTTTTTCGAGGAATGAGAAGTGTGGAGCGAGGAGTGAGATTACTTCTGACAGCAGGGATGTTGTTGGCGCTTTTTACGGCAGAAGCACGTCCCTACCTTAAAGATCTCAATATTCGTGTCGTTCTATTGAAGAACGGCGATGCGCGGATCACTGAGACACGTCAGATGACGATCGACTCGGAGGGTACGGAATGCTATATCGTCGTCGGCAACCTGAACGGCAGTGAGGTACACGACCTGACCGTCAGTGACGAGACAGGCCTGGACTTCTCCAATATCGGTCGCTGGGACATCGACCGCAGCCGTAGCTGGAAAGAGGGCAAGTGTGGCATCGTCACCAAGCACAACGGCTACGAGCTCTGCTGGGGCCTCGGCGAGCGTGGCGACCGTGTCTATACAACGAGCTATACCGTCACCAATCTGGTAAAGGGCTACGACGATGCAGACGGCTTCAACTATATGTTTGTGGCTCAGGGCGTCTCTCCCCTGCCCGACCACGTCAGACTAACCATCGAACCCGAGGACACCCTGCACTTCACCACCGAGAATACAGGAGTATGGGGGTTCCGTTACCAAGGAGAGGTAGGATTCTACGACTATCGCATTGTCGCCGAGAGTAGTGAGCCTTTCGAAAGCCGTAGTGCGATGGTCGTGATGTGTCGTTTCAACAAAGGCATGTTCGAGCCGACTGACGTCAGGAGCGGCAGTTTCGACAACCTGAAGGACCAGGCCTTCGACGGTAGTGACTATACCAATGATGAAGAGTGGACCATGAAGGATACCATCATCCTTATTGCCCTTGCCGTTGGTCTCCTCATCGTCCCCATCATTGCTTTTCTCTGGTATATTATATATGTATGGCGCGCACGCAAGAGAGTCAATAAGGATCTCCTGTGGTACCGTGATATCCCCATGGGCGGTAATCTACAGCAGACAAACGACATGCTAAACGCCTACAAATACTTCAACACCGACTACAACAACCTGCTCTCGGCCTGCATCCTGAAACTCATCAACCTCAGGGGTATTACCATCGAGCAGCACCTGAACGAGAAAGGGAAGAACGTGCAGAATTTCGCCATCCACGAGTTGAAAGACGCCGACAAACAGCCCATCCTCCTACGGAAGGTGCATCAGATATTCCAGAAGGCAGCTGGTTCGGACACCATCCTCGAGCCAAAGGAACTGAAGTCGTTTATGAGGAGCAACTACAACCAGAGCATCACGGACTCGTTTATCAACACCCTCCACACGAAGACCAGCCTCAGCAACTATAAGGACCGTCTCGACGAGGTGCGACAAGTGTTCGGCCTGAAGAAATACCTCAAGGAGTTCTCGCTCATCGACGAGCGCCACGTGCAGGAAGTATCGCTTTGGAAAGACTATATAATCTATGCCACTCTCTTTGGCATTGCCGACCAGGTGACCAAAGACATGAAGAAGATCAATCCCGAGTACTTCAATATGGACCAAGTAGCCCAACAGATGGCCGATGACACGACGATGCACACTATCTATTCGACGATGCACAGCAGCACCACCCGTGCCGCTATGAGTAAAGCCGAACGTGAGGCTACCGCAGAGTCACGCCGCTCAGGTAGAGGTGGTCATTCCTCATGGGGCGGTGGCGGAGGATTCTCCGGCGGCGGCTTTGGCGGAGGCGTCAGATAGCCTGATGTGAACTTGAGAAGAAGATCAATTGCGACGAAGACAGGTAGCTCGTCTGCTTCTCATCAACATAAATAATAGCGGGGATGATCTTCATCACCATATTTTTCGCTTCGGAATCGTAGACGCCGAACGAATAAGTGTTGTTGGCATAGAAGACCACATGGACTTTGTGCTGCTTACCGTCAAATTCGAGGTCATACTCGATGGTGTAGGGATTGACCAAGAACTCGATGGGTGAGGTTTCAAGATACCACGTCATACAATTGAGCGTCTTATTGGGGGCTTCGGCCAAAGCCGCTTTCAGGGGCTGATACGACACATACTCGGCCACCGCCTTTGCCGGGAAATCGGTGATGATGAGCGTGCTGTCGGTGGGTATATACCATGACGCATCCAGTGTGTCGACTTTCGTCGTATAACCGTCAAGGGACTTAGCTTCATAAAGCAGTTTACCTGTATATTTGCCGGCAACCGTATTAAAGCACTGGGCAATCTGAGCCTTTGTCAGTGTCTGGGAGTTGCTATCGCTGGTGTCATCCCCAAGACAGGAAGTGACACACAAGGCTGTCAGACAGCCAAACAGGATTGAAACGAATTGTTTTGTCTTCATATCATTCTTATCTTTTAGTTCCAGCGCGCAAAATTACAAAATATTTGTGAAATAAAAATGACGATGCAGATTTTTATGTCTTTTGTAGCAAAGTTTTGCATTTTATTTCGTAATTTTGCACGCAGATTATGATGGACGAGGATTTTGACATACGCGAAGAGCGGTTCTCTCAAGGTGAGAAGGACTTCGAGAACGCCCTACGGCCGCTGGCTTTCTGCGACTTCAGCGGACAGCAGAAGATCGTGGAGAACCTGCAGGTGTTCGTAGAGGCCGCCAAATACCGTGGCGAGCCCCTCGACCATACGTTACTACATGGTCCCCCTGGACTGGGAAAGACGACGCTCTCGAACATCATCGCCAACGAGCTCGGCGTGGGGTTCAAGATCACCTCCGGACCCGTTCTCGACAAACCCGGTGATCTGGCAGGCATCCTGACCTCATTGGAAAAGAACGACGTGCTGTTCATCGACGAGATTCACCGTCTATCACCTGTCGTGGAGGAATATCTATACTCGGCGATGGAGGATTACCGCATCGACATCATGATCGACAAAGGCCCTTCGGCCCGTTCGATACAGATAGACTTGAATCCGTTCACCCTCGTTGGTGCCACCACCCGCAGCGGCTTGCTGACAGCACCGTTAAGGGCGCGCTTCGGCATCAACATGCACTTGGAATACTACGAGCCCGAGACGCTGCAGCGCATCGTAGAACGCTCAGCAAGCATCCTTGGCGTACCTATCACTGAAGACGCAGCCCTTGAGATTGCAGGCCGCAGCCGAGGAACGCCACGTATCGCCAACGCCCTGCTGCGACGAGTGCGTGACTTCGCCCAGGTCAAGGGTAACGGTAAGATCGATACGAAGATCACGAAGATTGCGCTCACAGCCCTGAACATCGACCAATACGGTCTCGATGAAATCGACAATAAGATTCTGTTGACCATCATCGACAAGTTCAAAGGCGGACCTGTGGGCATCACGACCATCGCCACTGCCATCGGCGAGGATGCAGGCACCATTGAGGAGGTCTACGAGCCCTTCCTCATCATGGAAGGCTTCATCAAGCGCACACCCCGTGGTCGTATGGTCACGGAACTGGCATATCACCATTTCGGACGCAATCCGTACGGTGGGAACATCATGGAGCCGAATCTGTTTGATTAAAGGTGAAAGAGTGAAAATGGAAAGGACAGGAGTATTCGTCGGGAGCTTTAACCCATTCACCATTGGGCACGACTCGATCGTGAAACGGGCACTACCGCTGTTCGACCGGCTGGTCATCGGTGTGGTCGGCGACAATGTGCATAAGCCGGATATGCCGTCGGCAGAAGAGCGGATGCAGGTTATCCGCGACCTGTATGCCGATGAGGAACGCATTGAAGTGAAGTCCTATCATGGATTGGCCATGGACTTTGCTAAAGCCGAAAAAGCCCAGTTCATCGTGAAAGGCGTCAGGAACAGCAGTGACTTCGAATATGAGCAATGGCAGGCAGACTTCAACCGTCGGCTAGGCGGCATCGAGACCATCCTGCTCTATACAGAGCCTGAACTGGCCAGCATCTCATCAAGTGCCCTGCGCGAACTATCGCATTTTGGTGTCGACGTGAGTCCTTATCTTCCGAAGAAGAGGTTATAATTTACAGTTTATAGTTTATAGATGATTACATACGAGGCTGAGGGCGTTAAGTTCCCCAATATCAAGAAACGTGAGACATCCAACTGGATTCGCCAGGTGGCAGAGTCATATGGAAAAAGAATTGGCGAGATCGGATATTTGTTCGTCAACGATGATAAAATACTGGAGATCAACAACCAGTACCTTGGACACGACTATTATACAGACATCATCACCTTCGACTATTCCGAGAAGAAGACCATCAGCGGTGACCTGTATATCTCCCTTGACACCATCTTTACCAACGCGGACAAGTTCGGTCGTCCCTATGACGAGGAACTGCACCGTGTCATCATCCACGGCATCCTTCACCTGTGCGGCATCAACGACAAAGGTCCGGGAGAACGAGCCATCATGGAGGCTGCCGAAGACAAGGCGCTCGCCATGAGAAACATGAAATAGGTCTACTGCCCGATGACCTCCAACGCCTTCTTGACGATGGCGCTCGACTCATTGAAGATGGAATAATACTCGCTCATATCCCACAGGTCGCGGGCTATGAGCGCTTTCAGTTGCAGACGAAGATAAGGAAGGGTCTTTTCCATCTCACCTTCATCACGAGGTTTGATCTGCTGCTTCTCCCCATCAGCGATAATGGTGTCTACCAGACTCTGAGGCACCTCAAAACCCTGCTTAAAATCCTCAAACGAAGTCCATTTTTCCTTCAATTCCTTGCGGTGATTATCTACAAAACGGAGATTCTGCTGGATGATGATGCTCTTGGCTGCCAACTCCCGATGGAATCGGGTATAAATGGTGGTATCGAGCGGCACGAAATAGTCGGGCATGATACCTCCGCCACCATAGACCGTACGGTGCTCACGGAGTGTCTCGAACTTTAGGGAGTCGGCAAAATGGACACTATCGGCATTGGTCAGCTCCCCACTCTTCAGGCGATTCAGCATATCCATCGCATAATCCTTGGCATCACCATTCTTATAAGGCTTCTGGATGCAGCGGCCTGAGGGGGTGTAGTAATGGGCTATGGTCAGGCGCACCATTGAACCGTCAGGCAGATCAATGGGACGCTGTACCAAGCCTTTACCGAACGAGCGACGACCGACAACGACGCCACGGTCCTGATCCTGGATGGCTCCCGTGACAATCTCTGCGGCCGAGGCTGTATAGCCGTCAACCAGTACTACCACCTTGCCGTCCATGAAGATACCGTTACCATTCGCCGTATAGTCTGTACGGGGCGCCCGGCGTCCTTCCGTATAGACGATCAGGTCGTCTTTCTGAAGGAACTCATTCGCAATATCCACGGCAGCCTTCAGATAGCCACCGCCATTCTCCTGCAGGTCGAGGATCAGATGCTTCATCCCCTCCCCCTTCAGTTTCTCCAGACCCTCCAGAAACTCCTGATGGGTGGTGGCGCTAAAATTACCGATGCGGATAAAGCCGATTTCAGGACGAATCATATACACAGCATCGATGGAATGGACGGGGATCTTGTCGCGACGGACGGTAAATGAGAGAATATCGCGGATGCCAGAACGCACCACGCCCACCTTCACCTTTGTTCCTTTCGGTCCCCGAAGCCGCTTCATGATTTCCTCCTTCGACATTTTGACGCCGGCAATAGCCGTGTCGTTGACAGAGATGATGCGGTCGCCGGCAATAATACCTACCCGCTCAGACGGTCCGTTGGTGACCGGCTGAATGACGATGAGCGTGTCCTCCATCATATTGAACTGCACACCGATGCCTTCGAAGTTCCCGTCGAGAGGTTCTCTCAACTCCTTCACCTCCTTGGGGGTGGAGTACGATGAATGGGGGTCGAGCTTGCTGAGCATCCCACGGATGGCATCCTCCACCAGTTTATTTTCATTGACACTGTCGACATAAAGGTTGGTAACAGCCATTTCTGCATATTGCAACTTATGTAGCGGACCACCCATACGTTGGGCATAGGCTGTAGAGGAATAAATGAGAAAAGAGGAAAGAGATAAGAAAAAGGAGAAAACCCCAACCGTCAGTCTTTTTGTAATCATCTGTAAACCGTAAACTGTAAACTATAAACTAATCATAACTCTCTTCCGGGCGGTCTTCCTCGACCACCAGGTTATCGATAATAAAGTTCTGGCGCTCCATCGTATTCTTACCCATATAGTACTCCAGGAGTTTCTGCACCTGATCGTTCTTATGGAGCGTCACCTGCTCCAGACGGATATCGGGACCGATGAATCCGGCAAATTCGTCGGGTGAGATCTCACCAAGACCCTTAAAACGGGTAATCTCCGGGTCAGGTCCCAGTTCGGTGATGGCAGCCAACCGCTCCTCGTCACTATAACAGTAGCGTGTGATGAAATCACCTTTCTTGTCTGATTTTGCATCAGCCTCAGCAATCACCTTCTTGTTCTTGATCTTCGTACGACGATTACGAACACGGAACAATGGGGTCTGAAGCACATAGACATGCCCCTTCTTGATTAGTTCAGGGAAGAACTGCAGGAAGAAAGTGATGATCAAAAGTCGGATGTGCATACCGTCGACATCAGCATCCGTGGCCACAATGACCTTGTTATATCGGAGGGTGTCGAGTCCTTCCTCGATATCGAGGGCTGCCTGCAGGAGATTGAACTCCTCGTTCTCGTAGACCACCTTTTTGGTCAGTCCGAAAGAGTTCAGCGGTTTGCCTCGAAGCGAGAACACGGCCTGGGTGTTCACATCACGGCTCTTGGTGATACTTCCGCTGGCAGAATCACCCTCGGTAATGAAGATACACGACTCTTCTTTCCTGTCGTTCTTAGCGTCGCTGTAGTGGATGCGGCAATCACGGAGCTTACGGTTGTGGAGGTTGGCTTTCTTGGCGCGCTCACGGGCCAGCTTGGTCACACCGGCCATCGCCTTACGCTCCCGTTCACTCTCCTTGATCTTATTTTCCAGGATCTCCGCCACGTCAGCATGGATATGCAGGTAGTTGTCCACCTCCTGCTTGATAAAGTCGCCCACATATTTATTAATACTGACCCCGTCGGGAGCCATAGTCAGCGAGCCCAACTTGATCTTCGTCTGACTCTCGAACATCGGTTCCTCCACGTTGATGGCAATAGCAGCCACAATACCTGTGCGGATGTCAGTATACTCGTATTTGTTGAAGAACTCCTTGATGGTACGGGCGATATGCTCTTTAAAGGCACTCTGATGGGTACCTCCCTGAGTGGTATGCTGACCATTGACGAAGGAATAATACTCCTCACCATACTGGTTCGAGTGTGTGAAGGCAATCTCAATGTCCTCACCCTTCAAATGGATAATGGGATAGAGCCCATCATTGGTCATACGGTCGCTGAGCAGATCCTCCAGTCCATGTCGGGAGAGAATGCGACGACCGTTGTACATGATGGCCAGTCCAGTGTTCAGATAGGTATAGTTGCGAAGCATGTTTTCCACGATTTCATCGTGAAAGGAGTAATTCAGAAACAGCGTATCGTCGGGTTCGAAATGAATATAGGTACCATTCTCATCCTGAGAGTCCTCCGTCTTGTCGCTGATCATTTCACCACGTTCGAAGACGGCCATACGCACCTTACCGTCACGGTAGCTACGCACCTCAAAGTGGCTGCTCAACGCATTGACGGCCTTCACGCCGACACCATTCAGACCAACAGACTTCTTAAAGGCTTTGGAGTCGTACTTACCACCAGTGTTCAGCACCGAAACCGCCTCGATCATCTTTCCCTGGGGGATGCCACGGCCATAGTCGCGCACCGACACCCGCAGGTTCTCATCAATCGTCACCTCAATACGGTCACCGGCCTTCATCTTGAACTCATCGATGGAGTTGTCGATGACTTCCTTCAACAGCACATAGATACCATCTTCAGGCAGGGAGCCATCGCCCAAGCGACCGATATACATACCAGGACGGGTACGTACATGCTCCATGTCACTCAGATGGCGGATATTCTCGTCATCATAATGTACCGGCTCGTTCGCCTTATCAATGAGGTTGTTGTCTTCTATCATAGTTGTTTCTTATAACATCTTCTACGTTTATGTTGTTCGTTCTCAAACATCTGCCATTGCGCCTGTACTGCGGTGTTGGTCTCCATGTGAACATGACTCTCGCCCCATTTGAAGCCGTATTTCTGATAGACGGGTATCAGGTTATAGAAGAACAACGCATTAGCGCCTTTGGTGCGGTATTCGGGCAACACACCTATCAGCAGCATGTCGACGATGTCGGTCTTGTGGAACTTCAGAGCCTTGATGACGTGCCACCAGCCAAAGGGCAACAGTCTGCCCCTGCGGCACTTCTGGAGAGCCTTGGTCAGCGAAGGGATGGTGATGCCCACACCGACGACATCATGATTTGGCGTATTCCAGTCCTCAATCACACAGAGCATATCCATTGAGAAGAACTTGAAATACTCACGCACATAGGAGTCGATCTGACGCTGTGTCATCTGCGAATAGCCATAGAGGTTGGCGAAGGTCTTATTGACCACCTCCAGCACTTTCTGGCCATAGCCGTTGGGGCCGAACACCTCGCTACGCTTAATCTGTGGACAATGCAGGTTATAGCGCTTCTCGATCATCTGCGACAGTTTCACCAGTTTCTCAGGCATACCTTCCTTGGGCACAAACACCTTGTACTCCACATAGTCGTTGTCTTTCTCGTAGCCCTCCATCTGTTCCATGAGCTTCGGATAATACTCATAGTTATAAATGGTGGCCATGGTACCCAACTGGTCGAAGCCGTGAATAAGCATGCCCTCGGGGTCCATATCGGTAAAGCCAAGAGGCCCGATAATCTCCGTCATGCCTTTCTGACGGCCATAGTCCTCTACAGCCCCCAGCAGGGCGCGCAACACTTCTATGTCATCGATAAGGTCGAGCCATCCGAAACGTACGGTAGGCCGCTTCCACTGCTCGTTATAGCGATGGTTCACGATTGCCGCCACACGACCCACCAGACGGCCGTCCTTATAAGCCAGAAAATACTCGGCCTCGCAAAACTCGAAGGCTGCATTCTTGTCCTTGCTCAAGGTGTTCAGCTCGTCGCTGTACAAGTTAGGGGCGTCATAAGGACTGCCCTTATACAAATCATAATGTAAATCGATGAAAGCGTCTAGCCCTTTCCAGTCTGTCACTTTCCTGATTTCTACTGATGACATATCTTTCTCCATTAATTTATAATTGGTTGCAAAGATACGGAAAAAGGGGCAAAAAACAAAATTATTAAGATTTTTTTCGGCAAAGAAGCAGGAGATGACCTTGATTTGCCGCTGTTGTGGCAAAGATATAGACATCGCCACCCTCCTGAAGCTTCAACCGACGGCGCAATTCTGGCACGGACATGGGGAAGTTACGCACAGCAATATTGGCCTTCGTAATGCCCGCCAGCGCCTCCTTCAGGTCGCGCTTGTTCATCGTGGTCACCTTGTCCACAATGAAACACCTGCCAGGGAAGTTGGCTACTTCCTTGTCTGAAACAAAGAGATGACTGTTCACATCGGGCTGGGCCATCTGATACCTGTCGGCAATGAGTCCGAAACAGCCAGCTTTCATCAGGGAGGCATTGGGCTCATATAAAAAGTGGAAAGGTGGAAAGGTGAAAGGGTGAAGAGGTGAAGAGGTGAAAGGGTGAGAAGAAGGGCGAGAAGAAGAGGCGTCGAACTCAAAGCGCTCCTCGCTACCATCAGACAACAGGTTGACACAAACCACCTTCAGTTCTTTCACCTTTTCACCTTTCCACTTTTTCACTTCTAACAGCAGCTCCTTGCATTCGTTGTCGACAGACACGATATGGACAACCTCAACATGCTCCTTTCTTATATCCTCCACAGCCTTGCTCCAGTCGAGCATCGGCGAGAGTTTGATCATCACGCGCTGGGCTTTCGTCAGCAACTCGTCGATGATCTCAAGCACATTCGGTGTGCAGTCGGCGATGCCATAGGTTCGTCCCCCATGCTCATCGCGACGGGCAGGATCGATGAAGACCAAATCGGTGGGAGGCATCGTGTGCAGATAGTCCACGCCGTTGCCATTCACCACCTTGATCTGATGAAGCCCCAAAAGCCGGAAATTAGCCGATGAAATGGCACATAATTCTGGTTGGAGCTCTACACAGACAGCTCGTTGGAACCCTTCAGCGATGAAAGCTGCGTCGACCCCAAAGCCTGCCGTCAGATCGACGAACAACTCCCCGCTACCAGCCACTTCGGCCTTATAACGGGCTGTCCGCTCGCTCGAACATTGTTCCATTGACAAATGAGTAGGCCAGACGATTTCCTCTATGGCTGCCCATGATGGCAACTTTTCCTTAGCCCTCTTGTGTCCGTCAATCTGCTGAAGGGCAAACGCCAAGTCCACCTCGGGGTCTTTCGTCCCCCGAAGTGCCAGCTGGCGGATGTCATCATCCAGATGCTGTTGGATATACTGACGCGTTGCTTCGTTCATGTTATCTGCACGTTCTTCACCCTTTGATGGCTTTATCCACCCCACCAGACTTCAGCAGACGCTGGCGGGCTTCGTCATAGCTGAGCCCTAACATCTCCTGGAGCATCCGCGTGCCGCGATCGACAAGCTTGGCGTTCGTCAGCTGCATCTTCACCATGCGGTTGCCCTTGACACGACCCATGCGGATCATCAGCGAGGTGGAAATCATGTTAAGCACCATCTTCTGGGCCGTACCGCTCTTCATGCGGGTGGAGCCCGTCACGAACTCAGGACCAACGATGACCTCAATGGGATAGTCGACGGCTTCGGCAAGAGGGGTCTGGGGGTTGTTGGTGATGCAGCCCGTCAGCAGCCCGTTTTTCTTAGCCTCACGGACAGCGCCAACCACATAGGGCGTCGTACCAGAGGCGGCAATACCGATCACCGTATCATTGGCCGAGGGATGATAAGCCTGTAAGTCTTTCCACCCCTGTTCGGCAGAGTCTTCTGCCCTCTCCACGGCGTGACGCAAAGCCCTGTCACCACCTGCGATGACACCTATGACCCAGTCTTCAGACACGCCAAAGGTTGGCGGCAGTTCGCTGGCATCGAGAACACCCAACCGTCCGCTGGTGCCTGCCCCCACATAAAAGAGCCTGCCGCCCTGCTTCATCCGCTGTTCGATAGCCTCCACCAGAGACTCTATCCTCGGAAGGACTTTAGCGACAGCCTCAGCCACCAGACGATCCTCGTCGCTGATGTGTTGCAGCAACTCTGCGACAGTCATGCGTTCTAAGTGGTCATAGCACGAAGACAGTTCCGTTATTCTGGTATCCTGCTCCATCTGTTTAATCCGTTCTATCTGTTCCATTATATTGAATAGGTACAGTTAATTGTCTGTATGACAGTGGCAGAGGCACCCGTTGAGCCTGTGTGCTGGATATGGATGCCGCCAAAGTTGTTGGGATGGGCGATAACAGCAGTGAGTTGCTGTTGCTGGTCACCCTGCTCTATTTGGGCCACGAGCACGTTATCCTTTGCTGACAGCGTAACACGACAACCTTTCTTAAAGAGGACACACTTCTCTGGCGAACAAATAGAGGTAATTTCACCATCCTTGTATTCCACCAGTACGACCTCCACCGCTTTATCGTAGGCAGGTGTTCGAACAAATCGCAGGCCATAGCCAGTGAGTGTCTGCGTGTCGAACTTGATGCAAAGATCCAGATACTGACCTGTGGCACTGCCAAAACCCTGACCTGCCGATTTGCAGGGCGAGAGCTCGATCGTTAGCGTCTGGTTGCCATAGGTCTCGTCTGCCTTGCCTGTGTACATCATCCGCGCTCCTCGCACCATCTGAATCATACCAAAGCAACCTTCCGCTCCATCCATACCCTCGCCAAAGCACCAAGAGGGACGAGAAGTATCCACTTTCCAGTCGTAGTCTGCGGTATCCTTCGGCTTATAGGCATCCAACGTCCAGCGTCCTGACATCAGCGACGGTTGGTTCATCATAGGTAGCGAGGGCGTAGTGACGGGCATCGGCACATCAGGCGGCATGGGCACATCGAGGGGTTTGCCGTTCAGCGTACAATTCTCCATCAGGCAACGCTTCTTCGGATTCGGTTTCCTTGTCCATTCTATCGTCAGATGGGGGTCATCGCTTGTCCAGCGGCAATTACGCATCGTCACGGGGTCTGACACCTTCGTCAGATACTGCACACCCTGCACCTTAGAATGGATGTCACAATCCTCGAACACGGCTCCTTGCGGTGAGGTGGAATAGAAAGGCTTGCTACTGAAGAACGTCAAACGACAATGACGATAAACGCCTGTGCCACACAATGCATCGTCGGTACACTCGAAGTAACAATCTTCGAACAAAGCATGTCGAGCCCCAGCAAACGGACAAAGGTTCAAACGTGAGATAAAGCGACAGTTACGGGCTTCATAGCGATCACCGCGGCAAATGACCAGCTGCGCCTGCACAATGGCATCGGCACGTCGCTGGCGGCTTTGTTTGGGATCCAGTCGGTAGTTCAGATCCACATTACAGTAATTGCCAAAGGTCAGGTTCTCGACCTGAATGTCGTCGCCAGAGATGTGGAGCATGGTGAAATTACCATCAGCCCCCTGCGTCTGTCCCCTGTTGCAGGCCAGCACCACATCCTCAGGACTGTCTCCCATGCCGATGATGCGCGTCCTGTTGAGACGCACCTTCATGCCGTAGGGGATGTTCTCGCCAGACTCGGGCTTGCGGATAGTAGGGTCGTCTGGGTCGTCTATCCAGAAAACACCAGGAGCGATATGGATCATCGTCCAAAGACTGTCATCGGCAAACGCCTCTGCCCGACGGAGGGCCTCATTCACTGTTGTGAACACTCCCCTCCCCTCGTTGGTCTTCTCCTGAGGGTTCACATAGAGTTGATGCGCTGTCTGCGCACAGACAGCCAAACTCCAGAGTGCCAACACGATTAATAATGTGATCTTCCGTTGCATACGAGATTCTCCAATAATTCGCGATGGTGACCAGGCAGGATGATGTGGTGGTTACCTATCGGATGGGTGAGGAAATAATCGGTCTGATGCTTGTCAGCGAGTTGTATCACCTGTTGGGTACGACAAAGGTCGGGCTTGGCCTGACTCCTCAACAGCTCGCCTTCTGCGATGAAATGGCGGGAAAGGTCGCCCGACAGCTTGAAGATGGTGACTGGCCCATCCTTCATATACCCCCGGATGCCCACGCCAATGCCCGACTCGAAGTGAGTATCGAGTTCGTAACGCTCCACCATATTAAATGGTATGGTGCAATGGGCAAACAGCATCTCACCCGTCTCTGGATTGATGGAAGCGGGATTCGCCTGGAATCCGCTGATGCCCAACAGCGACTGGGCTATCATCATCGACAGCATGGCAGGCACATCGCCTTCGCAACCAGCCACGATTCCTTCGCTGTTCAGGCGGGCAAGGGCCATACACCCCGTATTATGAACAGCCGTCAGCAGGTCGAAGCAGCGGAGGGTGAAACCCTGCAAACGATATTGGTCGACGATACCCCTCAGCACTCCATAGATACGGTTCGCCATAGGCAGAGCCTCGCGGATGGCTTCGATGTCAGATGTTTCATTACTTTCCATCTCGGGAGTCTCCTCGATGGTCTGCAATAGTTCGTTCATTGCAATCTCCACCAGTTCGATGCCCAGGCGCTCTTTCACGATTGCAGGCTCGACGATGCTAGAGATGAGCCAGTCGGAGGGCTGTCCGATGATGCCCAAGCGACAACCCTTCATCTTGCTCTTTGCCTCGCTGACTTTGGCAAGTATCTGCAGGCGACGGGAGATATAGTCGGCACCGCCATGAATGATCTCGCCCTGCAGCCCGTTCTGCTGAAGATAGGAAAGGATCTCCATCGAGGCCGCCAGCGAGTTGCTCTTGCCGGAGGTCAGCAGATAGAAGGGTGACTGCGACTGCTGTCTGAGCTGGGGCAACAGCCTGCGGAAGATGCCCTCTGTGCCACCCGTACGGACATAGATCACCGAGGGGTCTTGGCTTCCATAGTCGGCATAGTCGCTGCCTTTCAGCGTATACTCTATCTGAAGACTACTCAGGAATTCCTGGGTTACTGCGCCCACGGCCTTCTCGTCGTGGAGCTCGGAAGTAAGGGTGTAAATGGCGATATTCATGATGTTGTTACTGATAAATGCGGACATAGTCAATCTCATATCTCATGGAGAGGGCGGCATCATCGACAGGACCACCGTTCTGACCACCAAGAGCGAGGTTCAGCAGGATGTACTGCGGCTTCCTGAAGGGGTTCTCGCCAAGGCCGATGCTGCCGTTGATGGTGGTGCTCAAAGGAATGTCGTTGAGCAACTCATCGTCCAGATAGATGCAGATATACTCTTCGTCCCAGTCCATGCGCCAGACGTGAAACTGGTTGGCCCAGTCTGGATTTTTCTCGATGAAATGGGTAAAAGGTATCTTCCGACTGTTCCATACGGCACCAAATCGCTGGTCGTTGCCCCAGGCTGCGTTGGCGAGGATATGAGGTTCGCCGTCGATACGGTAGTATTCCATGATGTCGATCTCGCCACACGAAGGCCACT
>JAEEGK010000969.1_pt1:0-70000 | contig 71806 bp, 57 predicted proteins | sample 8958771 | NCBI WGS metagenome assembly JAEEGK01 (sample SAMN16246547, study PRJNA631951) | gut metagenome | biome: gut microbiome; feature: rumen; material: SC-attached | host: Bos | place: Iran: Karaj | collected 2018-10
GTTGTATCGATAAGTTTGTGGCCTTCCTCTTCAGGCATTTCGGTCAGGTCACGGTTACTTACGATATACATGCACTTATCAGTCTTATACATGTTTGAGAAAGACAGCTTGCTGTTCTCAAAAAGCGGCATAGTGGACATAGGTTTTCCGACCCTTTCCTCAACAGCTTTGTTCATCGCATTGCAAAGGTTCTTTATCTCACTTTTCTTTTCGGATGAAGTGTTATATTCATTATTTGCTGTGTTCAGATTGTTATTGTTCAGCTCAACAGAATAGACAATGCCATCCGACATGGTTTCAGTGATCGCCATAGAGGTGAAAGTGACCCCGTCTTTAGTGAGAACCGAAGGATAAAAGTAGGTCTGCAACGGATTTGCATCACTGCCGGACTTCAGTGACTCGACACCTTCAAGTTCAACACCGAAGTATTCTTCAAACATCTTCTCGGCGTCTGCTCTGCTTTTACCAATCGAATCTTCCATGAGACTGATTACAGGATCAACTGCTTTTTTCAGATCAGCCTTATTGCAGGAACAAACTGACAACATCAATACGGCGCTCATAGCAGCCGCCATAATTCTAACTGTTCTTTTCATGATTTTTCTCCCCATTTTCATTTACACGTATGAGAAAACAGAGGCATGCTAACACCTCCTAAAATCCCCATCTGCAAATGATTATATCAGTTTCGCGATTATTCCAAAAGATAAGCGTCATCTGGTGAGACACGGCACTCTTTGGTAAAGATGAGCCAGTCGGTGATATCTGAGAACGGATATGTTCCGGTGTCGCCCTGCTTCATGCCTGAGACATAGTAAGGCTCCTGGGTCAATTCACCGACTACAGAGCCGTCCTTGATGTCTTTTATCTCGAACCAGATGTGTTCTCTCTCAGGCTTGTCTTCGCTGCTCCAGTGCTCTTTATCGATGATAAGTCCGATTTTTGCGATTATGGTGTTTTCCTTGTTCTCGAAGGCCTTGAGCATGTAAGGAAGACGCTCTCTTGCAAGGGCGCTCATACGCCTTGTCTCTTCGTTAGAGAAATAGAACATCGGATTCTGGTCAAGGAACTGGTTGAAGTCATCAACAGGCGTATAGATCATTTCCTCTTCAGCCTTATCGTTCTTGTAGATCATGAGAACGCAGGTGTCTTCACTGTGAACGCCGTCGTCGCGGTCTTCCTCAACGCCTAATGTAATGTCCGGATAATGCTCCAATGCCTCTTTCCAGTCGACTGCGGTAAGCGTGAGCTGCTTGCCAGCGGCCTGTCCGATAAAGACAGCGTCACCGGGTTCTATGGGCTCATCACTTTCGAGCATTCTCAAAGCGAATGCTTCGATCATCTTATAGTGGTCATTGAAAAATTCCTTATTGGAATTTAAGACCTCTAGTTCATATAATCCGCAGCGCTTAAGGCCGTGTGTGTGAAGCCATACTTCATCACCGCCGTCAGAAATTGCCTGAACGGTGAAAAGATATCTGGGCGCAGGAAGCACGGATGACTTAGCTGCCAGAGATACCCACTTGCCCGAGAGGAGCTTCTCGGAAGGACAGTCAAGAACTGCAAGAAGATCCGGGAACAGCGCATCGATGATCTTTAACTGATCGTGGAAACACTGGTTGCTGTCGCCTTCATAATCAAAGCAGACTGAAAGACCTGCTTCCGCCTTATCAAGCATGCTGACCTCTTCATCAGAAAATGCATGCTCGGGACGTACAAACTCCGGGATCTCCACACCGGTAGGGTTTACCTCGACTTCATAATCGTTGTCACCGATCGTAAGATCGATCACGAGTCCTCTGTCATCATCCAAATCCATGTCGTTGATCTTGATAAAACCGCATGAGGTGAGATTGCCTATAAAATTCTTGGGATCCTCGAGGATGCTCTGATCCTTAGGTATAGCTATCATGTATGAAGGTTCCTGCATAAGTGTTCTCCTTTTTCCTATCTTCGGCCTTTAGTCTAAAAGAACTTCAGCATCTGCAAAGATAACCGCAGTCGATACGAGGCCGTTACCGCCGGGTTCAGTATAATCGAGAATATCCACATAAGCAAAACGTTCTGCTGAGATTTGATAGTAAGCCCAGAACGAATCTTCATCCCATACTGAAGTACCTGACTTCTTAGCCTCGCCCAGTGACTTTTTAAATTCGCCGTCAACAGTCTTGAAAAGCTTTTTGATCTCGCTTTGGAGTTCGGGAGTATCATCTAACGGAACTGAAACAATTCCGCTGTTATCCAGTGAAAGTTCAACTCTGCGGACATGACCGTCATTAACATCAGTCCATATCTCCAATTTATTAAACCTGGCTGAACCCTTAACAAACATATCAGAGTAAAGGTGCATTTGTGTGGTAATGCCGCCTCTTTCGTCTGTCATGATGTTGCCGAGCTTATCCTCAAGCTTAACGCCGAAGAACCCGCCTATCATCTTCTCAGCCGAATCCTGATCCTGACCTATGGCTTCATACATTACCTGCATGATCGAACCGCAGTCATTGCCTGAGAAAAGTCCCTTGCCTCCGGACTTTCCCATATTGCATGAGCAGACCGGCAGCATCATAAAAACTGCCATAATAACCGCCAAAAACCTGACTGTTTTTTTCATTTCCGTTTCCTCCCTTATTCCTCTTTACTTTCTTTAGGCACAACAAATGCCTTGTAAGCATATACTTTCATGCTCGAGAAACTCCCGTCTATCTCATCTACTTCAGATACAAGCAAACCATTCCTGTAACTGTATGTGATCGTGCCGGTAAATGTTATTTCCTCGCCATTCCTGAGATGCCAATAATCGCTCGTTTCAGTCAGCTTCCCGCCTGATCCGTTATATGTGATGGTTGTTGTTATTTTGTCGACAAGAACGCTGCCACTATACTTTTCGTACAATACGCTGTCTCCGTATTCGTTATATTCCCATTTCTGGATCACAGAACCATCTTTGTCTAACTCTGCGGTCAGGTCGCCTTTTGCATTCCACTTAATTGTTTTCCCCCATTTATCTACATAGTACCAGCCTGTCATTACATCTCCGTCGTACTCAAAATGGGTAACTCTCTCATCATATTCATACTGCTCAGTAAGGACCTTTTCGAAAGTATCATCAGCATAAGTGCGCTTGCAGATCCTTACATCATCCTGTTCGTTGCAGGCAGTGGGGGAATCACTTACTACTACACAGTAATCATAGTATTCCGATTCTGTACTATAGGTATAATCCTTCCCGATATAATCAGTATGAACAAGATGGCCGTTTTCATATTCAAATTTGTATGTAATGTCAGGCACTCCGTCAGTAGAATACGAGAAAGAGACCAGCTGCTTCTTATCGTTGTATTCATATTTAGCTGAATAAAAAGGTATTGAAGGTGCGGAACCGAGCGATTTAAGCGTTCTGTAATCCTTTCGCGCCAATGTTCCGTCATCGTTATAAACTAAATCCGTTTCATTAGCGTAAGCGTTACTTTCGCTTTTATAATACTTTAGCCGCCCCCCACGGTCGTAATCGTAAAGCTCGGTATTTCTGCTTCTGTCATCCCTGTAAACCTCTTTTACAACGAAATACTTTACTTCCTCATCTTCAAGAACCACGTCATTACAGTTGGTTATTGAGATTTCTCCCATAAGATCAGATCTGACATCGACGCTAAGATTATCGGCAGATTGAGAAGGACTGAGCGTCGTAGTCGGACTTATCACATTTTTCACCGCGCGTCTGACCAGAAAGCATCCTGACATGGAAAACAGATAAAAGGCTGCAAACAAAAAACAAACTGACTTTTTAATGGTATAACGCATAGCACACACCCCCTCAGATAAGTGCAATAACGCAATATATGGCCCCCTACTTCACGTATAAATTATAACATTTTTTTGACAAGAAACATCCGCTATAAGTTGGAGCGCCCGCATTACCCAAAACACGCACAAATAAACACACCGGCCGGATCCTTTAGCAGGGTCCGGCCGGCAAGTGCTGTGTATGTGTGTTAAGAATATGTGCTGATTATCAGTCTGCCTTATCTTCCTTGGACTTTGAGATCGCCTTGTAAGCAAGGGCTGCAACAGCGCCGCCTACGAGAGGTCCGACGATAAATACCCAGAGGTCCTTCAGAGCCTGGCCGCCGACAAAGAGAGCAGGTCCGATGGAACGTGCAGGGTTAACAGATGTGCCTGTGAAAGCGATGCCCAGAATGTGTACAAGAACGAGTGCAAGGCCGATAACGATGCCTGCGAATGATCCGTGCTTGAACTTAGCATCTGTAACACCAAGGATGCAGAGGACGAAGATAAATGTGAGAACTGCTTCAACGATAAGGCCTGTAACGACATCACCGTTTACGCCTGCAAGGCCGTTTGCGCCAAGGCCCCATGAAGTCATCTTCTTTGCTTCAGCATCGTAAATGCCTGTCATGTCGATCTTTCCGGACTGCTTGAAAAGATACTGCAAAAGTCCTGCGCCGGCAGAAGCACCCAAGATCTGGAATACGATATAACCCCAGAAATCGCCTGCTGTCATCTTCTTTGAGATGAGCATAGCAAGTGATACTGCAGGGTTGATATGGCAGCCTGAGATGTTGCCGATGGAATAAGCCATAGCTACGATCACGAGACCGAAAGCAAATGCTGTAAGGATGTATCCGCCGCCGTTTACAGAGTCACAGCCGACTGCCATTGCAGTGCCGCAGCCAATGAAAACGAGTGTGAATGTACCGATGAATTCTGCAGTAAACTTCTGAACGGTTGCGATCGTGTTATCCTTCTCGGAAGAAGGGATAACCATGTAAAGTGCAACGAGAACAACTGCGAAGATAGCAAGGTCAGCAAGGAGGAATGATCCGTTGTAGACCATGGAGTAAACGAGAGCGTTGTCGTATCCTGCTTCTGCTGCATAATCAGCATAGAAGATGACGCCTGAAGCAACGGATCCGAGCCATCTTACAACGTAAGCGATTACTGAGAAAGCAAGGATCTTGAGGATGGATGCGCTTCTGAATTTATTAAGTGCACCGGGAACCTTAGCACGTGCATCTGCCTTGAGAGCTGCAAAGCCTGCGAAGCCCAATGCCGTATAACCGATCGTATAGTCGAGGAAGACCTGGAAAGGTGTTACGAGCCAGCCGCCGATGAGCTGCAGAAGGCTGAAGATGAATGCGATAATAAAGCCCCAGAAAGGTCCGAATGCGACACCGTAAACGATGATCGGAAGTGTTGATGCCGGTGTAACGGATCCGCCCATAGGCATCTCGAAAAGCTTTAACTGCGACAAAACGAATGCCAGTGCAAGGCATACGCCGCCCGTGGAAATTCTTAAGATGTTCTCACGGTTCGAATTAAGTGATTGTTTTGACATAAAAAATCCTCCATCTAAGAACCCGGGGCGATTCGCCTTACCCGAAGGTTAACTACAGACAAGAGGAAGATAAATATATATAAGGTTCCCTACGCCGGCATTATCCGTCAGGTTCAGCGGGTCGGATGTCTGATCCCTCTCAGCTTCTTACAGCTCCCCGATTTCCGTTTGTCGCCCAAAATATACTACTTGATCTGAGTGATTACAATTATAAAACTGCCCAAAAAATCAGGCCTTCGTACTGTACTTTTTCGCAGGGCGCTTTATGAGCAGAAGGATAAAGATAGCAAGCGCGTTCACGCCAAGGCTCAAAGGGTATACCGCCATGATGCTCGTAAACGATCTGAACTGCTCGAAAACAGTATAGATCCATATGATCCTTATTCCGCAGATGCAGCACATCGTGACAAGCGCAGGAGACAGCGATATACCGTAGCCTCTCATATAGCCGCTCATGACATCGTAGAAGAGCGAGAGGAGGTGCGCTGTAGTAATGAACATTACGCGGACATAACCGATCTCTACGAGCTCAGGATTGCCTGGCTTGAAGATGGATATGAGATTCCTGCCGAAGAACAGCAGGAAAGAGACCATCAGGCCCTCTATGACAATGCCTTCAAGAAGGCAGAGCTTCAGTGACTTTTTACATCTGTCGAACTTCCTCGCGCCATAGTTCTGGCCCGTGAATGTCGTGCATGCCTGGCCGAAGCTGTTAAGCACATAGTAAGAGAATATCTCGATATTAAATGCAGCTGAAGATGCAGCAGCGACAAGGGTTCCGAGGCTGTTTATGGCTGACTGGATGATGATGTTCGCAGCTGAGAAAACGCATGCCTGAAGGCTTGAAGGAATGCCGATCTTAAGTATCTTCTTAAGCACGGACCCGCTGATCCTGAGCTTCTTCTCATCGAACTTTGCAGGTGTCCTGGACTTCTTCAGGAAGAGCAGCAGCACTATGCCGCTTATCATGTTGGATATTACCGTCGCGGTCGCAACACCGTCAACAGTCCTACCCATGAATACGACAAAGAACACATTGAGACCGACATTGATAAGGCCTGCTATTACGAGCGCAAGGAACGGTATCCTCGTATTGCCGATGCCCCTGAATATCGCAGCTTCGAAGTTATACAAAAGGATCACAGGCGTTCCTGCGATATAGATTCGGAAATAGATCAGAGCCATGCTGAATGCTTCATCTGAAATATTCTGCATCCTGAAGATCGGTTCTGCCAGGAGCTCTCCCAAAAGAGCAACGAGTATGCCGCCTAATACGGCGACGATCATGGAAGTGTGCACTGCCTTCTGTACTGTCTCGTCATCCTTGCTTCCGACAGCATTTGCGATGACGACATTAGTTCCCAGAGAGATACCAAGGAAGCCGTTGATTATGAAGTTTATTATCGGTGTGTTCGCACCGACTGCAGCCATGCAGGCTTCACCGAGTTCGCCTGTGAAGTTGCCGACGACTGCAATATCTGCCGCATTGAATGCCTGCTGCAGGATACCTGTCATGGCCAAAGGAAAAGCAAATCCCAGGATCTTATTCCAGAGACTTCCTTCTGTCATTGATTGTTTTCTGATCTTCTTGGCGTTCATATGTATCCTCGCGAACAAACTAAAAGGTTATATCACCTTTTTCGCAGGATTCATATAAAGAAAATAAACAAAAGTGTCTTACAGACGACCTATCTTTACAAGTCTCACTACACAAGACTCGATGAACTTCTGGACTTCACGCTCATACATGGCCTGTGATTTCTCATAGCACTCCATGTGCTTTGCATTATTTACGATGACCATTCTCTTTCTCGATCTTAAGTTATCGTAGAGCTCACGTGAGCCTGAAGGCGGCGTAATATCGTCTTCCCCTCCCTGGAAGATCAGGACAGGCACCTTGATCGCGCTTGCGTGCAGAGCGCAGTCACAGCGGTTGATATCGAATCCGAACTTGTGCTGGGCACTCCTTCTTATCTGACCGATTATCCAGTCGGGATTGATCTTTGTACTCTGAGGCAGTGTCGCCTTCAAAAAGCCCGAAAGTGATGCCATCGGAGAATCTGCGATAATGCCGCAGACGCACTCGTCAAAGCCCTGCTGCTGGGCAGCGAGAAGACATGCGGTAGCGCCGGCGCCCCTTGCGACCAGATAGATACGGCAGTTATCGCCAAGACGTCTCTTTGTAAAAGTAAACCAGTTATCAAGATCTACGCTCTCCATGAGGCCCCATGTGAAGTTCTTGCCGCCGCTCATGCCGTGTGCTCTCATGTGGGTGATGAGGCAGTGGCACTGCACCTTGCGCATCATGAGACGCGCATATGCTGCCATCTCTGCGGGAGATTCGTCGTAGCCGTGGACCAGGATGACCATATTGCGGCATGACCTGTCTGAAGACGGCCTGTAATAGCCTGAGAGCTGGCATCCGTCGAAGGTCGTTGTCCTTACGCCGAGCCACTCGTTATGGAATGTGTAGAACCAGTTCTTGCCGCGTCCTATTATGGTACTTCTGTCGATCTTCCTGGGAGATCTGTCGACCTGCGGAAGCGGCTTCGGTCTTTTGAAAAGCTTCTTGAAAACTTTGTCGGAGAAAGACAGGAACAGCGCAAAAAGCACTCCCCCCACGAGGATCAATACAAGAACTATAAGAACCGCAATGAGAATAGCGGTAATACCAGATCCGTTATCCGACAATTATGCCCTCCGGGCTGTCACACCCGGAACTCAGGAGCTGACAGCCATTTTCTGTAACAAGGCAATCATCCTCGATCCTGAAGCCGATGTCCCACTCAGGGATATAAACACCGGGCTCGACAGCAAGACAATTACCCGCCTCAAATTCCTTGTCTCTCGGACCGACGTCATGAACGTCCATTCCGAGATAATGGGATGTGTTGTGCCAGTAGTAGCATTTTACATCCTCATTTGTAAAATTATCGGGTATTAAGCCTTGTCCTGCAAGCCATTTGCCGGTTATGTCATACATTTGTGAATTAAGCCCTGCGAAAGTTTTTCCGGGTGCTATAAAGCCGAAAGCCGCTTTGCGGAGTTCCTGAATCAGTCCCAAAAGCAGGATCCTCTTGTCGTTCTCACCTTCAGGCTTTCCGACGAAGAACACTCTCGAGATATCAGCGCAGCATCCGTTCATTCTGGCACCGCAGTCGATCTGTATGATCGAGCCTTCCTTCGCTATTCCGTCGCCGTCCCTCTCAGGGTCTGAATGGTGCAGATAGAAAGCATTCTTTCCGCATGAGACGATAGTCTCAAATGCAAATGCCATGGAGCTTCTTCTGGCCATCTCGTACTCGAGCTTCAGATAGAGCTCATACTCGGAAACACCCGGCTTTATGAGCTTTTTCATCTCATCAATAGCTTCTTCGGTGATCCTTGCCGCTTCCTTTATCGAATCGATCTCGTGCTGTGTCTTGATCATGCGGAGGGGCGTGGTGATCTCAGAGAGGTCAAATGCCTTGCGGCCATCCTTTTCGATCTGCTTCTTAAGTTCCTTGGGCTTGGACATAACGGACGAGTTATCAAGATAGATATTAATGTCCGTATTTCTGATGAGCTCGTACTCTTTCTCCTCGTACTTCTCCAGATCGAGAACGTCTTCTGTGGGAAGCCCTGCGGCCTTTGCGATATCTGCGTAATCCATGCGCTTGCCGTGCCAGCGCTCCTTCATGGAATCGTGCGCGGGGGCATAGACTTTGGAAGATACCTTACCGTCCTGCTTTTCGATCACGAGGACAAAGCCCGGGCGTTCTAAGCCTGTCAGATAGAAGAAATTGCGGTCCGCGAAAAATCTGTAATCAGAATCCGAAGACATCTTCTTTTCTTCGCCCGAGAAAAGTAAAGCCGCGGTGCAATCCGGCAGCGCGGCGGCAAAGCGATCTCTGTTGTTTACATAAAATGAAGGATTTACCACTGCCTGACTCCGTCCGAACGAACATTATATTCGTCGAAGAGGATCGTATTGTTGATATAGTTGAGCGTAGCGCCGGGTGATCTTCTGATGAGACCGGGGTTGCCGATTACGATAGAACCGTCCGGTACGTCGAAGTTGACATATGCGCCGGGCGCAATAAGGACGTTGTTGCCTATCCTGATATTACCAACGATAACTGCATTTGCACCGATCCACACATAATTACCGATATGAGGAGAACCTTTCCTCTTACCTCTGAACTGGGTACCGATAACTACACCTGTCGAGACATTGACGTTATGTCCGATAACGCTCTTCGGGTGAATGATGACACGTCCGAAATGTGCAAGATAAAAGCCCTTGCCGATATCCGTGTCATAAGGGATCTGGAAATGATACTTGCGGCTCAGTCTGTCGAGTCTGTAATTGCTGACTCCAAACTTGAGCTGGTAGATCTTCTTCCTTAAGCCGTCATACTTCTTGACCTGATCGGCATAATAACGGGTACGCCTCATAACGCTTATGTAGCTGAACTCCGGGGAAGATCTTCTCTCTTCGAGATAGCATGCGTAGATATTCTTGTAGCGACGTGCATTACCGGTGTATCTGAACAAATCGGCATAAATTATGTCTTTAAGTTCATCAGTCATAAATGCACACACCTCCACTTTTGCTATCTTAAAAATTTTATTACTTTTCGGGAAATAACTCAATAAGATTTTCGCCACAAACCCCTGATTCTGCGACTTTGTAACAATTTGCCCATTTCCTGTCAGACGAATCTGCTTTACACAGCATGAAAAGAAATATACAATTTTTATGATAGATTTGATATTTTGAATTCTTATTGACATTTATGAGGTTTTTTATATGAATATCGAAAAAGAATTAGCTAAAAGACTGATGGATGAAGGCGAATCCGGCAACCGTCAGGAAGCATATAACCACGAGATCAGCTTCTACGAATTAGTGGCCAGCGGCAACATGCACCGCCTTGAGGAAGCCCTTAAGACCATAGGCTCCACCCAGACTCTCGGCGTATTAAGCCCCGACAAGCTCAGAAACGTCAAATACCACACGGTAATCCTCACCGCCCTCGTCAGCCGCTTCTGCATCGAGGCAGGCCTTGAGATCTCCGTTGCATATAACTTAAGCGACATCTACATCGAGCTCATTGACTCTGCAGCCAGCGTCGATGAAGTCTACGGCTACCAGAACGACATGCTCCGCTCCTACTGCAGAAAGATGAGCGATCTTTCCAAGAACCGCGTCGTTTCACGCCACATCGTCGTCGCCATCGACTACATCAGGTCCCACATCCAGGAGAACCTCACAGTCGAATCCATCGCAGACTCGCTCTCGCTCAACTCAAGCTACCTCTCCAAGCTCTTCAAGCAGGAGATGGGCATCACCTTGAGCCGCTACATCAGAGACCAGAAGATCAACGTCGCCTGCAACATGTTAAGGCACCTGGACGAGTCTTCCCTCACGATCGCAAACTACCTGGGCTTCTCATCCCAGTCCCACTTCATCCAGGTCTTCAAGAAGTCCACCGGCTTAACTCCTGAGGAATACCGGAGACGCAATTACCACCAGAGCTGGATGGGCGACAGCGAAGAGTAATCGCTTCTTTATTTTGTGCTTAAAAGCTGCCCCAAGGGCAGCTTTTTTATGGCCGGAAACCCAACCTACAGACATTTTCACTGACAATCGAAAATATGTCTGTAGGTTTTTGCATTTCTTAGGGCAAATCAGTCTTAACCTACAGACATTTTCACTGATAATCGAAAATATATATGTAGTTCTTCACTTTTTCGAGCACTTGGAAAGCAAAACCTACATATAAAATCAGGCTTTTCATCATTTTTGTCTGCAGGTGGCGTTTGGCCATAAATATACACTGCTTTAGGCAGATTACTCCGCGCTCTTCAGCGACTCGGCCATGTCGATCTTCTCGATCTTGGCGCGCATGATGAGGTTTACGATCGTGGAGAACAGCAAAACGAACGCCAGTGAGTAGAAATAGCTCAAAGGCACGATCCTGACCTGGTAGGTAACCATGTCCATGGCGATCTGGGCCATTACGTAGCGGTGCAGCAGGAACCCGAGAGGAATGCCAACGATAAAGCCCAGCAAAACCAGGATCACGTTCTCGCGGGTGACGTATGCGCCGGTCTCGCGCTTGTTGAAGCCCATGACCTTCAAGGTGGCGATTTCTCTTATTCGCTCGGTGATGTTGATATTGTTGAGGTTGAAAAGAACGATGAATGCCAAAGCGGCTGCGCATGTGATGACAAGTACGATGACGTAATTCATTCGTTCCATTGTCTTTGCAAAGCTCTCTCTGGAATCGTTCGTTGAAGACCAGGTCTTGATATCGTAGTTGTCAGTGAGGTACGAAGCGACCTTGTAAGAATCGGCGGAAGTCTTGGTCTCAGTCTTGAAGAGAACCGTCTCGGGAGTATAGGGCTTGCCGAAGGCTTCCTTGTAGGTCGCGGGTGTCATCATGACATAGTGGAAGGTGTAGTTCGTGAAGATAGAGCCGACTTTGAGATTTACTTCGTGCTCGTCGTCGCCGTAAAGGAGTGTTATATAATCGCCAGCCTTTACGTTGTTCTTCTCGGCGAGCTTGCCTGATACTGCGACTTCGCCGTCAGCAGGCCAAGGCAGTGCCTCACCTGTCTTAACGTCGGTAAGGCCGAAGATCAGTGAGGTGTTGGGGTCATTGGAGATGAACATCTCGAGGTCGCGGACGTAGCCGGAGCCGCTGTTCTTGGCGGTGTCATCTTTGACGATCACATATTCGCAGTTGACGCCGGCGCTCGCACTGTAAGAACTTGCAGCAGCTGCGGCGTCTTCGATCTCATACTGCCTGTACTTGTCGTCGAACATGACCTGGAGGTCGTATTTCATGATGTCGTCGTACTGGATGTTTACGACGTTGCAGATCGAATCATAAAGGCCGAATGCGGTAAGAAGGAGCGCGGTACAGCCGGCGATGCCGACGATCATCATCCACATTCTCTTTTTGAAGCGGAAGACATTGCGCGCGGAGACTTTGTGGAGGAATTTCATCCTGGTCCAGATAAAGCCGATGCGCTCAAGCAAAATGCGCTTACCGGGCAGCGGCGCCTTAGGTCTTATGAGCTCAGCGGGCATGCCGGTCAGAGCAGACATTGCGGTTACGACAGATACGCCGACCGTGCAGAGGAGCGCGACGCCGAGTGACAGGATGAAGAGCGGAACGCTCGTTGCGAATTCGAGCGTTGTAAAACCGTACATCATCGCATAGACTTCCCAGATGACCGCCGGGAAGAGTTTGGTGCCGCCCATGAATCCGAGCACGCCTCCGAGCACGGAAGCAGAGCCCGCGTAGATCGCGTATTTCATTACGATCGCGGTGTCAGAGAAGCCCAGAGCCCTCATCGTGCCGATTATGCCACGTTCGTCGCTTACCATTCTGCTCATCGTTGTTGAGCATACGAGTGCGGCGATCGCGAAAAAGAATATCGGGAATACCGCAGCAATACCGTCAACGATCTTGGAGTCGTTGTCAAAGCAGACATATCCGGTGTTCTTGTCGCGTCCCAGTGTGTATGTGTCCGGCGGATCAATGGAATCGAGCAGCACGTAGCCGTAGACAAGCTCTGATCTGAATGTCGTGTCGGCTGCATAGGAGAATTCGGAATACCCTCTCCAGAGTTCGAAAACACCGTCGTGGTACTCTTTCCAGCCGTCATCGACTTTCTTCTGCGCGTCATCTAATTTCTTAACGCCGTCCTTATATTTCTTTAGGCCGTCGTTGTATTTCTTCAGGCCATCATCGTACTCTGACTTGCCTTTGTTGTACTGCTCAAGGCTCTTGTCGTACTTTGCTTTCTCGGTCTCATACTTGGCAAGGCTGTCGTTGTAGACGGATACCTGTGCATTGAGCTGTTCCTGCTGCTCATTTATCTGGGCTTCCTTGCCGTCAAAAGTGCCCTGGAGCTCCTCCAGATCTTTGAGCTTTTTCCTTGACTCATTGAGGGTTTTCTCAAGCCCGTTCTTCTTCTCTTTTTGGGCATTGATGAGCTCCTGAAGTCTCGCGATCTCGTCCGGGTCGGTCTCGTTATTAAGGCTTTCCTGATAATTTGCGATTCCGGCTTCAATAGAGGCTATCTGTGATTCCAGAGCAGGGATCGCCTTCCTGAGTTCTGCTATTCCGTCCGCGGTCTGCTTTCTTGCAGTGGAAAGCTGCTCCCTCGCGTCATCTATGGCTTTCTGCGCGGTGTCTATCTGGGACTTGTAGCCGTCCAGTTCCTTTTTGCCCTTGTCGAGCTGGGATTTGCCGGCGTTGAGCAGGACCTTTGCGGATGTGAGTTCCTTGTTCGCATCCTTGAGCTTTTTGGAAGTGCTGTCCAAGGTCTTCTTGGCATCGGCAAGCTTTTTGCGGTTATCTTTTATCTCTTTCTGGGCGTCTTCGAGTTCCTTTTTGCCGTCGTCCAATTCCTTCTGACCGTCTTCGATCTCGTCCCACGCATCGCCGATCTCTTCGTTGAATTCATCAAAGCCGTCGTAGAGCTTCTGGTATTCATCCTTAAGGAGCCTCTCGAAACGCTTATTTATTACATCTTCAACGATGTCGCCGTACTGGTCCTCAGCGGTCTTTGCCCAGTCCTTATACTCATCGGAGTAGATATAAAGGCCTGTGTTTGCGTAAAGGTAAGCTTCAGTGAAATACTCTGAATCGAATGCTCCGGGGAGCGCGCAGACATAATACGAGATGGTGCCGGAGCCCTCATCGGATGTGCCGCGCTGGAAGTTCATGTATACGGGCGTTCTTGCGGTTCCGACGACCGTGTATTCTTTATACCTGAACATCTCTTTCGCGCTCTCGCTCGTCTCGTCTGCAATGACGAGCTTATCGCCGATGCGCGCGGGCGATGCCTTGTAGCCGTCGATGACGATCTCGTCGGGCTTTTCGGGCAGCCTGCCGCTCTCGAGCTTTAACTTGTTTACATTGTTGGTGATGGATAAGAAACGGACGGTGTCGGCGCTCTCAGTCTCACCTAAGAAAGCCGCACAGTCAGCCGTGTAAGAGCCTTCAACGACGCAAGATGTGCGTTTCGCGATCTCATCGATGTCTGCCTGCTCAAATCCTATGGTCGACAAGAACTTGAAGTCGAACATCGAATACTCTTTGGCATAAACATCAGCCGTCCTGACAAAGGACGGTGTGGTTACCTTGAGGCCAGCGAAAAAGCCCACGCCCAACGCGATTATCGCGAAGATCGCAAGGAACCTCGGCAGTGTCATTCTTATCGATCTTAGGATCGTTTTAGCGTAAGGCTTCATTACCATTCGATCTTTTCTACGTTTACAGGGTTCTCGTTAATGATGTTGCTCGTGATCTTGCCGTTCTTGACCTTTATGACCCTGTCGGCCATAGCGGTGAGCGCGGAGTTGTGCGTGATGATTACAACGGTCATTCCCTTCTCGGTGCTGAGTGACTGCAGGAGCTTTAAGATAGCTTTACCTGTCTGATAGTCCAGCGCGCCCGTCGGCTCGTCGCACAAAAGGAGCTTGGGGTTCTTTGCAATCGCTCTTGCGATCGCAACTCTCTGCTGTTCGCCGCCTGAGAGCTGTGCCGGGAAGTTGTTCTTGCGTTCTGCAAGGCCTACTTCATTCATGAGAAGATCGCAGCTGATCGGATCTTTTACGAGCTGCGCCGCCATCTCGACATTCTCATATGCGGTAAGGTTCGGGATCAGGTTATAGAACTGGAAAACGAATCCGACATTCTGTCTTCTGAACAATGCGAGCTCGTTGGAATTGAGCTTGGATATCTCATTGCCGTCTAAGAAAACCTCGCCTGAAGTAAGTCTGTCCATTCCGCCGAGGATATTAAGGAGCGTGGTCTTGCCGGCGCCGGACTGGCCGACGATAACGCAGAGCTCGCCCTTTTCGATAAAGAAGTCGCATCCGTCAAGCGCGGTAACATTTACCGAACCTGTCTTGTAGATCTTCCTGACATCTCTGAACTCAATATAAGCCATAACTCTCTCCCTTATCTCTTATCCGCTATATCATGTTCTGTATTTGACGCACATCGGCTGTGTCTTGTACTTGTCTGAAAAGCCCGACTTAAAATGCGGGACAACGATATAAAGCCTGGGGCACGATTCAAAAGCCTCCTGCCCTATCGACTTGATCATCTGCGGAATGCTGACATAACTCAGCTCGTCGCACCCGTAAAAGGCCCTGTAACCGATGCTTTCCACGCCGGAAGGAATATAAACATACTGCAGGTCTTCGCACGTCGCGAAAGCATAATCTCCGATCTCAGTAACGGTGTCAGGAAGCTTTACCGTCGTCAGAAGGTCGTTGTCACTGAAGCAGTAATCCGCAAGCCCCGTTATCTCACTTCCCTCTTCGAAAACCACTTTGCTGAAGCCCGTAACGCCTGCCGGCATCTTGATCGTGCCGAATCCGCTTATATGGCAGACGCCGTCCCTGGTGATCTCGAACGTGGCATTCTTTGTGCCATAGCCGCAGTAACCAGCCGTGGGGATCCCGTGCCTCGTGTCCGCATCGTAGATCTTGTGATCGTTCGAAAAAGATTCGAGCGGAAGCAGATAGAACCTCGTCGACTCATCGTAAACCCTTACATCATTGGAACCATAGTAGATCCTCGACATATCGTAAGTGGGATCGACAAAATGCCACTTGCCTCCGAGAAAGACCGCAGCCCACGCGTGGTCTGCATAATCGTAAACAGAAGTCTCTCTGGTAGTAATCTCTTTATAATCCGAGAAGCCTATTCCGAACTCAACAACCGCAGGGATCCCCTGTGCTCTGCAAAGTGCCGCAAAAGCATTCGAAAAGCCTTCGCATATAGACTTGCCGCTCCTTATGACATCCACTGCGCTGTCCTGGGATCCGGCAGCATAATCGTCTGCCGTTTTCTTATCGTAAGCCATCTCGCTCGAGATGAACTTATAGATGCGGAATACCTTCTCCCAGTCGTCAGCTGCACCTTCGCATATGCGGTTGGAATAGCCGATAAGGACGGGATCGTCGCATTCGATATCGTTCTGGGGCTCGAGGCATTCTCTCAAAGACTGCTCGTCGGTCCAGAGTTCCTTGCATGTCTCAAGGTTATATTCGTAGTTGTCAGAATGCCAGAAAAACACGTTGTTTCCGCGCTTGAAGATCAGGTTGTCACCGTTGTTTACTCTCATTCCGTAAGCATCGTAAGCGATGGTGATGTCGTAGAGAACGTTATCATCCATAAGGTTTGCGACTTCGACATCAAAGGTGTCTCCGCCAACGGTAAAGGTCTTCACGAGCCTCTTATTCTTGGTTTTCGAGAGCGTGACATAGTATTTCTGATTCTTGCTTGAATCAAAAATAATGCGCCCGCTGAGCAGGCGCATATTTAATGTTCCACCATCAACTAATGTTATGCCGTAAGAATCAAATGCTGCAGGCGCAAAGTTTTCCTTCATTTCCACCGCGGGAAAAGAACCAAGGGTAATAGCAGTGCAGAGCACTAACGATAAGATTACCCTGTGAAACATGATCAAAGCTCCTTTGCGAGTTTGATTGCTTCGTCAACAGTGATCTCAGAAGTGTCTGCAGAATCTCTTCTCTTAACTTCAACGATACCCTCACCTGCTCTTCTTCCGACAGTGATACGGAGCGGGATTCCGAGGAGGTCAGCATCCTTGAACTTAACGCCCGGACGCTCATTTCGATCGTCGATAAGAACTTCACAGCCTGATGCTGTAAGCTCGTCGTAGATCTTGTTTGCAACTGTCATGAGCTCCTCGTCGTTTGCCTTTGTAGGAACAACGATGATCTTGTAAGGAGCAACGATCGTAGGCCAGATGATTCCGTCGTCATCGTGATACTGCTCGATGATCGCAGCAAGAACTCTCGATACACCGATGCCGTAGCATCCCATTACCATGCTGTGTTCCTTGCCGTTGTTATCAAGATATACGCAGCCCAGAGCATCAGAATACTTTGTGCCGAGCTTGAAGATGTGTCCGACCTCAACGCCTCTTGCCATACCGAGCTTACCCTTGCCGCACTTGGGGCAGATATCGCCGGGCTTGGCATTTGTGATGTCAGCAACCTTATCAGCTTCGAAATCTCTTCCGATATTAACGTTCTTGAAGTGATAGTCTGTCTCGCAGGCGCCGACTACGAAGTTCTTCATGCCGGCAACTTCAGGGTCAACAACGATGTCCACCTTCTGCTTGAGGTTAACAGGACCTGCAAAACCGACCTTGGCGCCTGTGATCATCTCAACGTCAGCAAATGCTGCGAGCTCCATCTCTGTTGCATCGTAGAGGTTGCCGAGCTTCGTCTCATTGATATCACGGTCGCCTCTGCACATAGCAGCAACGAACTTGCCGTCAATGTTATAAAGGATCGTCTTAACGAATGCGTCAGGTCCGCAGTTAAGGTAACCGCAGAGCTCTTCAATAGTCTTTACGTCAGGAGTATGGATCTTCTCGATCTCGAGTTCAGCTGCCGTATCAGCTGCGCCTCTTGTCCAGCCTGCCTTCTCTTCGTTAGCTGCATAGCCGCACTCATCGCAGAAGCAGATAGCATCTTCGCCGACTTCGCTCTTGACCATGAACTCCTGTGAACCGGAACCGCCCATTGCGCCTGAGTCAGCGTCAACGATCGTGTAATCAAGTCCGAGCCTGTCGAAAATAGCTCTGTAAGCGTCATACATCTTGTTGTAAGAGATATCGAGGCCTGCCTCGTCAACGTCAAAGGAATAAGCATCCTTCATGACGAACTCACGTGCTCTGATAACGCCGAATCTCGGGCGTTTCTCATCTCTGTACTTGTGCTGGATCTGATAAAGAGTTACAGGGAGCTGCTTGTAAGATCTGATCGAATCCCTTACAGCCTCTGTGAAAGGCTCCTCGTGCGTCGGGCCTAAGCAGAAAGATCTGCCGCCTCTGTCAGTAAGTCTGAACATCTCAGGGCCGAACTTCTCCCATCTGCCTGAACCCTGATAAGCCTCAGCAGGAAGAAGCGCCGGCATGATGAGCTCCTGTGCTCCTGCCTTGTCCATCTCTTCCCTGATGACTGCCTCAACCTTTCTGTAGGTGCGGTAGCCCATAGGCATGAAGGAATAAACGCCGGATGCCATCTTGCGGATAAGGCCCGCTCTAAGCATCAATCTGTGTGAAGGAATCTCTGCATCTGCAGGTATTTCTCTCTGTGTAGCCAAAAAAAGTTCGGAAACTCTCATACTCTGCTCCCTATATTATTAATAATATTACGGGTGTAAGTATATACGAGAGGGGTGCTTTTTGCAATTTCCTTCGGGTAAATGTCCTTTTTGGTTTGTAATTGGCCGCGGGAGGCAAATTGGGCGGCGGCGCCGGGAGTTCTGCCGTTCAAAACGGCTGTTTTAGGGCAAGATGAACGGCAAATTGGGCGGCGGCGCCGAGAGTTTAGCCCGAAGTTTGGGCTAAAAAGCCCTGAATTCCAGGCGGAAATTCAGGCGGCGCCGAGAGTTTAGCCCGAAGTTTGGGCTAAAAAGGCCTGAATTCCAGGCGGAACTTCAGGCGGCGCCGAGAGTTTAGCCCGAAGTTTGGGCAAAAAAGCCCTGAATTCCAGGCGGAACTTCAGGCGGCGCCGAGAGTTTAGCCTGGTTTTTCGAGGGCATGATACTGAACGTTTGAGGCAAGATACTGAACGTTCGAGGGCCTGATACTGAACACAAAAAATAAAGCTGTCTCAGATCAGAGACAGCTCGAAAAGGCTTATAAATCAAGTATTCCGATGAGGAAGATAACGTCGAGGATGCCGCATGCAATAAGGATCAGAGCACATATCAGGAGGGTCTTCGTACGCTTCTTTTCGACATCGTGCTCGGTCGTACCGTAGCTTGCTTTTCTAGCCGGTTTGCGGACACGTCCATACGACATTTGCTTTTCCCCCCTCGATTGTTCTCCCCTTGCAGGTGTCTAGATTATAGTCGCTTCAAATATGTCTTGCTTTGCATAGTTGTGACAATCAATTGACAATTTTCGAAAAACGCTTTACTCAAAATCACTTTTGCGGTAAAGGCGTTTTAGGGGATTATGCGAAAATATCCCTCAAAAATGCCCATTTTTTGCCTCGGGATGACCAACTTTATCGATATGATATAATAATGTTGTAATTATGCCCTCATGTAATGGTGGCAAAACAAGGAGAATCTTAAGTTTTGAAGCTGGTAGGTATAAAGGAATTCTATAACATTACACGTGCCAAGATGGTCTCGGCCGTTAACTGCTGCATAGTTGTATCACTCTGTGCAACGGCTACTTTTGCTGTGGATTCCGCGATCGACTACACCACAGTCCAGGCTCAGCCCATTGAGACTGAAGTAACGATCACTATCGTTTCCTATCCTGAAGGCTACGATCCGGAGAGCAGCTCCTCTTCAGAGCCTGCGGTTACGTCAGAGACACCTTCAGAGCCTGCTGACACATCAGCAACTACTTCCACAGAAGCTTCCACATCCGAAGGATCCACCGAGAGTTCCGAACCAACAACCTCTTCTTCAGGAACTTCTGAGTCCGCAACGGAATCAACGGCAGCTTCTACAACCAAGGAAACGACAAAAGAGACTACTAAGGCAACGACTAAGGAAACCACTAAAGCAACAACTAAAGAGACTACTAAGGAAACAAAGCAGGAGATCACAGAGTCCGAGCTTTATATAACTGTATATGCAACAACTACCGTTAACGTCAGAAAGGGTCCGGGCACTGATTATGCCAAGGTCAAGAACGTATTCCAGGGTGATGCCATTGACGTTGTAGCCGTAACATCCAACGGCTGGTACAAGACATATAACGGCAACTACGTAAAGAAGTCTCTTACAAGCGAATCCAAGCCCAAGAACACAAATACACCTACGCCTAAGCCTAAGCCGAAGGCTACAAATACATCCGCACCCAAGCCGAAGGCTACAAATACAACTAAGCCTAAGGCTACAGCCACAGCGGCACCTAAGCCATCCGGCGAGTCCGTAAAGTGCAAGATCACATTCTATGGACCGCAGAAACTCAAGGACGGCACCTACAGCAAGAGCACCGCTTCCGGCACGACCTGCACAGAAGGCCGTACTGTTGCTGCAGACTGGTCCATCTTCCCTAAGGGAACAAAGATCTACATCGAGAACGATCCTCTGGGCGGCGACGGATATTACACAGTCGAAGACAAGGGCGGCGCTGTAAAGGGCTACATTATCGACATCTACGCAGAAGACGGCGAGTCAGGCAACCACAAGACCTGCTACCGCAACGTTTCCGTGGTAAAAAAGTAAAGCTATCTCCAAATACTTTTCGCGAACTTAGGCGGAAAGTATTTGCATTTTTATGAAGGAAGAATTATGAGCAGCAATTCGAAAAGACACAGCTACAAAGACCCCAAGTACAAGAACACGAACCCGGTAAAGATCATTCCGTTAGGCGGCATCGGAGAGATCGGCAAGAACATGACCGCCTTCGAATACAACAACGACATCATAATCGTCGACTGCGGCATGAGCTTCCCTGAAGAGAACATGCCCGGCGTCGACTGCGTCATCCCTGATTTCACATATATCAGAAGAAATCACGAGAAGCTCAAGGGCATCATCATCACCCACGGCCACGAGGACCACATCGGCGCACTGCCCTATTTCTTAAGGGAGTTCAAGTGCCCTGTTTTCGGCGGCACGATGGCGATCGAGCTCATCAAGTTAAAGCTCCAGGACAAGAACGTTCCGATGGAAGGCATCAAGCTCTCGACATGCAAGAACGGCGACATCATCCGCTTCGGCAATTCGTTCTCCGTTGAATTCATCAGAGTTAACCACTCCATCGCAGACTCCTACGCGCTCTGCATCAACACGCCCGCCGGCCGCATCGTTCATTCGGGCGACTTCAAGATCGATTACACGCCTATCAACGGCAAGACAATAAACCTTCAGCGCCTTGGCGAGCTCGGCAAGGAAGGCGTTCTCATGTTCATGTGCGAGTCCACGAACGTTGAGATCGACGGCTTCTCCCCTTCCGAAAAGCACGTCGGCGAGGCATTCTCCTCCTTATTCCGTAAGGCTGAAGGCCGCATTATCGTTGCAACCTTCTCATCGCATGTCCACCGCATGCAGCAGATCATCACCGCAGCCGAGAAATACGGCCGCCACGTCTGCCTCTCCGGCCGTTCGATGGTCCAGGTCTTCAACATCGCAAATCAGCTGGGCTACATCGACATCAAGCCCGACACGCTGATCGACATCGACGCTATAGACAACTATCCCGACAACAAGATCGTTGTCCTCACGACCGGCTCCCAGGCTGAGCCGATGAGCGCCCTCACACGTATGGCTTATTCTTCGCACCGTTCCGTCGACATCACAAAAGGCGACACGGTCATCATCTCCGCTGACCCTATCCCGGGCAACGAGAAGCCTATCTACAGAGTCATCAACGAGCTCTACAAGAAAGGCGCGCACGTCATCTACCAGTCTCTGGCAGACGTCCACGTCTCCGGCCACGCTTACCGCGATGAGCTCATGATGCTCCACACTCTGCTCAAGCCGAAGTTCTTCATCCCCGTCCACGGCGAATACCGCATGCTCTGCCTCCACAAGGAAATGGCCGAGAGCCTCGGCATGAATGAAGAAAACATCTGCATCCTCGAGAACGGCGCAGTATTAGAGCTCACCGAAGACTCCGCAAAGATCGCAGACCACGTTCCCGCAGCTCCTGTCCTCATCGACGGCACCGGCACGGTCGACGCTGACGACAGAGTGCTTTCCGACAGAATCCATTTGAGTGAGGACGGATGCCTTGCGATCGCGATCACGGTCGACGAAGAGACCGGCGACCTCGCCTGTTCCCCTGCCGTCAATTCCATCGGATGTTTCGACGAAGACGAGAACCAGGATGTCCTCTACGAGCTCATCTCCGACAAAGTCGACGACCTTTTAAAGCAGGCCAGCAACAAGGCCGGCAGCGTCGAGGCCTTCCTCCAGAAGCGCAACTTCAGGGAGCAGATCAAGAACTTTGTCTACTCCAAATCCGGCCGCCGCCCGATGATAATCTTCAACATCAGCTATGTCGGCGGATATTCAGATGATGAGTATTACGGGGATAAATAAATTATTCTGGTTGCAATTTTGCCCCTGACGCCCGTGTTTACGCACCCTCAGGGGCATTATTTTCTCCTCAGGGGCAAACCTACCGACAAAAATGGGAAAATCCTGGAAATTGTCTGTAGGTGAAGCATTTCGAAGCCCTAAACAAGGGCAAACCTACCGACAAAAATGCAGAAATCCTGGAAATTGTCTGTAGGTGAAGCATTTCGAAGCTCCCAATAATGAAGAGCCTACCGACAAAAATGGGAAAATCTTGAAAATTGTCTGCAAGGTTAAGCATTTCGAAGCTCCCAATAGTGAAGAACCTACCGACAAAAATGCAAAAAAACTGAAAATTGTCTGTAGGTGAAGCGTTTCGAAGCCTAAATAATAAAAAAACTACCGACAAAAATCGGCAGGCTAAGCATTTACAGTTATATTCAGATCAGTTCCTGATTACATCCACAACATCCTTGACGCGGAGGATCCTGTCACAGGTCCTGTCGAGCTGCTCTCTGCCAGACACGTTGATCGTAACGAATATGCGGGCTTCAGGGCCATCTACTACGGTGTTGAGCTTGACGATATTTATCTTTTCTTCAGAGATCTTATCAAGAACGTCGATGAGAAGGCCGTTTCTGTCCATGGCAACGACAACGAGCTGCACGTCGTAGCTCGAGAACTTCGCCTTGGAGAGCCACCTTACGGCAACAAGACGCTGGTACTTCTCTTCGTCCTTCTGCGAATTGCCGCGGTTCTTGATTATGTTCAGAATGTTCTTGCAGTTGACCTTGTGGATGCCGACGCCCTTTTCCTGGGTAACGTAACCGATGATCTCGTCACCATAGACAGGGTGGCAGCACTTGGAGATGTGTGTTGCGATCGACTCAAGACCGTTGACGACAACGGCGTCATTGCTCTGTGCGCGTCTTGCGGCGTCAGTGCGTGCGCCTCTGGAAGGCTTGGCAGCAGCTGCTGCAGCGAGAGCTTCGTTGCCCTTGGGCATTCCGGGAGCGACAGTCTGGTGAGGATCAGCAGTATTAAGTGCGTTGATCTTAGCGACATCGTAATCGAGGACCTGCTTGGAGGTCTCGGGAGCCTTTGTTTTCGAGCTCTTGGAATTACGGGTCTGGTCAGCCTTGCCGAGTTCGATAGGAAGCTCGTTCGGGCTGTAGGCGACGTTTCCGTCAGCCGTTACGCGGTAGCCTAAAGCGCGGCGCTCTTCTTCACTGATATTGCGGATGTAGTCGTCACGCAGACGCGAGAAAACCTTGCTGACGCTGATGGAGCCGTAGCCCAGAGCAGCGAACATGTCATCGAGATTCTGGAAGTTGTTGCGCTTCAAGATGATCTCAATGGACTTGTGCATGAGGAGCTTCGCGGGATCGAAGCCGTTACGGGTGATCTCGTTCGTTAAGAGCTCGCGGCCTGTCGTGATGTTGTCGGCACGGGCCTCGCGCTTGAACCAGGAATTGATCTTGGACTTTGCGTTTGCGGTGCGTGCGATAGATACCCAGTCGCGTGAAGGGCCCTTGACGAGCTTGGACGAGGACTGGATCTCAACGATATCGCTGTTCTTAAGTTCATAGGACAGCGGAACGATACGGCCGTTTACTTTGGCGCCGTGCATGTGGTTGCCGATGCCGGAGTGGATCGCGTATGCGAAGTCGATCGGGCATGAGCCCTTTGGAAGCTTGATTACTTCGTGCTTGGGCGTGTATACGAAAATCTCGTCCGGAGCGATATTCATCTTGAAGGATTCAAGGAACTCGCCGGAGTCCGTAAGCTCGTTCTGCGAGTCGATGATCTGCCTCATCTCGTTGATCTTCGTGTCATATCTGTCAGCCTTGAATTCCTGTGAATTGCCGGCTTCCTTGTAATGCCAGTGCGCAGCGATACCGAACTCCGCGATCTGGTGCATCGCAAAAGTCCTTATCTGCACTTCGAAAGGCGTGCCCGTATGGCTTACGACAGTCGTATGGATAGACTGGTATTTGTTCTCCTTGGGCATCGCGATATAGTCCTTAAAGCGGCCCGGAACGTGCTGGTACATCTCGTGGATGATGCCAAGCACCTGATAGCACTCGATGACTTCGTCAACAATGATCCTGCACGCGAAAAGGTCGTAGATCTCATCGATCGTCTTGCCCTTCTCGTGCATCTTCTTGTAGATGCTGTAAAAGTGCTTCGGGCGGCCTTCAATATCGTAATGAACGATGCCGTTCTCTTCGAGTTTTGCGCGGATCTCGGAGACAACATCCTCCATGAAGTTTTCTCTCTGGGTGCGGTTGCCGTTAACGAGTTTTACGAGCTCATAGTAATCGTCGGGATGGAGATATCTTAAGCAGAGGTCTTCAAGTTCCCACTTGATCTTATAGATACCGAACCTGCCTGCGAAAGGAACGTAGATATCCAAAGTCTCCTGAGCCTTTTCGATCTGCTTCTCAGGGCTCATGGACTTCAAAGTCCTCATATTGTGCAGACGGTCAGCAAGCTTGATGAAGATGACTCTGATATCGTCTGTCAGCGCGATGAACATCTTACGGACGTTCGACGCCTGGATGTCCTGCTTGGAGTTATAGATAACGTTGTCGAGGCTTAAATTGAGCTTTGTAACGCCGTCAACGAGGCTGCATACGACAGGCCCGAACTTCTCCGTGACCATGGCGTCGTCAACGATCGTATCCTCGATTGTATCGTGAAGGAGCGCTGCGATGATGGTATTTACGTCGACCTTGAGGTCAGCGAGGATCATTGCAACAGCAACAGGGTGCGTGATATAAGGCTCGCCAGTCTTACGCTTCTGGTGGCGGTGCGCCTTGAAAGCGAAGTTGAAAGCCTTTTCGAGCTTCTCGTCATCCTTCTCGATATCTTTCTCATCGAGATTTGCAGCCCTGGCGTAATCGTTGTAGAGCTTTGTTATCTCGTGGAATTTCTCTTCAAGATCCTGAGGGATTTCAGGCCTGATACTGTCGTCCTGAAGATACGCGCGCTCGGCTTCCGCCTGCACGACTTCTTCAGTTATGGCATCAAATGTCTTGTCATTCTTGGCCTTACTCACCTTGTATTCTCCTGTATACCTCAGAATCACTGAGTTTTACTTTGTCACCCGTTGCCAGAATGTTGAAGCACACCCTCATCGGCTTTATCGTCCTAAGCCTTATCAGTCTGCAGTCAGCGAAAACCTCGAGGCAACGCTTCAGCTGGAACGGAGTCACCGATACATCATAATTGTTCGATACTAATCTTGCAAGAAGATCTAAATCGGCCGTGGACATCGCCGTGCCTCCGAAACGCTCGATAGCCTTGTAACAAGCGCCATATTGCTCGGGTGTAGGCTTCATCTGGCAAGCGATATCCTCGCCGGGTGCCATTTTCGCGATCTGGGCCATCGCAAGCCCGCTCGTATAGAGCTTTTCCGCAATGTCAGCCTTCTTCCACATAAAGCCGTCGCCCATATGAGGCCTTATATCCTCAAGATGAAGGCTCAAAGACGTCTCGCCCCTGTAGCAGTATTCATTAAGCGTATACGCGATATCGACCTTGTCGCCTGATCTCAGGATATTGAAATAATCGCCCATTCCAAAGCCCACAGCCGAGATATTCGCCTTGCCTGTTGCGTCAGTCAGGTCAAGCCTGATGTGCGCGCCTTGGCTCATCTGTGCAATGCCTGTAATCACAAGATCTTTTGTAACAAAGACCGGCTTCGGATTGCCTATTCCAAAAGGTCTTAACTTGCTTACTTCGTTATATGAATCAAAATCTAAGCCTTCCGGCATGATCTCGCATTCAGCTAAGATCGCATCATCTTCTGAGTCCTCGCCTGACTGGCCCTTCTCCTCGAAGATCTTAGCCGACTCAGTCTCAAGCGCTTCCATGAAAGTGCCCATCTCAGTCTTCCTTACGAGAAGTCCTGCAGCCTTCTTATGGCCGCCGAAGTTAACGAGCTTATCCGAGATCCTCTCAAGGCACTCGTAAAGGTCGAAGTCGCCGAATGCCCTGCCCGAACCCTTCGCACAGCCCGGCTCGGTGGAGTCGTCAGTAAACACGAGCGCCGACCTGCCATAGAACTGCGAGAGTTTGCCCGCAACGATTCCCAGCACGCCCTGGTGCCAGTCCTTGCCGTAAACAACGATCGGACCGCATGTGTTTGTAAGCGACCATCTGTCAGGCCTTGTGGGGCTCTCTAACTGCGCTCTGGCCTCGTCGAAGACCTTGGCCTCTATCTCCTTACGCTCATCATTCTGCCTCGTAAGGTCCTGCGCAGCTGCCTTTGCTTCAGTCGGGTTATTCTCGAGGAAAAGCTTTAACGCATCAGCCGAATCGTAAAGCCTTCCCGCCGCATTGATACGCGGCACAAAATTAAACGATATAAACGTCTCATCCAAAGTCTTGCCCGGCGCCAAAAGCATCTCGTTCATAACGCCCACGCCGACATTGGAAGGATTCTTCATGCTCTTAAAAGCACGCTTGATAATGGTCCTGTTCTCATTGGTAACGGACACCAGGTCTGCGATCGTCGCAAGGCCCGCAAGCTCTATTGCCTGGCGCCAGATATTGCCCGTGACCTTGTACTTCCCGTCCTTGCCCAAAGCCTCAACGAGCTTCAATGCAACGCCCGCGCCGCAAAGATCAATGAAAGGATATGTGTTGTCAGGCCTTTTCGCGCAGATAACGCAGTCAGCCGGCGGCAGTTCGTCCTTAACATTGTGGTGGTCAGTAACGATCACCTTAATGCCGCGGTTCTTAAGTTCCTGCACCGTATCAACATTCGTTACGCCGCAGTCAACGGTAATAACAAGATCCGGATTCTTCTCAATGACCTTGTCCATGATCTTCTCTGTAAGGCCGTAGCCGTGCTCAGCCCTGTGCGGCACGATGTAATAAACATTCACCGAGTGGCTTCTGAAATACCTTACAAGGATCGACGTCGCCGTAACGCCGTCGCAGTCGTAATCGCCGTAAACAAGGATCTTCCCGTGGCGGTCGATCGTCTCATTAATGATGTCGACGGCCTTGCGCATGTCATTATAAAGGAACGGATCGTACCAGATACCGTCATCCTCAGACAAAAACTGTTCTACTGACTGCCCTTCGGTTATCCCGCGGTTCTTAAGCAAAACATCAAGGAGCGTATCAGCATCCGCAACTTTTTGGGATGCCGATAAGCGCCAGTTCTTACCGGTCAATAACATAAAACTTAATTCTCAACTTTATCTTTATTGGGATTATTATAGCCGAATTGGCATAAGTTTACAAAGGAACGTGAGTTTTGAAAGTTGAGACCAGTCTCAATATTTGCCATTTAGTCTCAATCTGCTCCAAAACTATTGAATTGCACTGCCGCCGCACTAGGATAAGAGGTGTGCGGTGGCGCCATGGATGATGCAACGTACTAATTTTCGAAAATGGCAAATTAGTCCGTAATTTTTGAGCCTCTGCCCGGTCTATCTCGAGATTATTACGTACTAATTTTTCGAAAACTTCATATTAGTCCGTAGTTTTTGAGCCTCAACCCGGTCTGCCTCAAGATTATTACGTACTAATTTCCGAAAACTTCATATTAGTCCGTAATTCTGAGTTCACCAAGCGCCCTAAAGCTGATTCTTTACGTACTAATAATCGAAAACACACTTATTAGTCCGTAATTTTTGAATATTGAAAGCGTATTTATCGGGAAAACTACGTACTAAAACTCAATTTTTGATTTTTAGTACGTCATTAATACTAAAGGAGATATGAGATGAATGAGCTCGACAAACTTTTGATGGAAATAGAGAAAAACATAAAAGAAGTAAGCATGCGCTTGGAAAAGGCGCCCGAAGGATCTCTGCGCATCTCGAAGAGCAGTAATAAACACCAGTACTATTGTAAGACAGCTATATATCAACCTGGGAAATACATACCTCGGAAAGATGAGATCCTCGCTGTCCGTCTCGCTCAGAAGGACTACGACAGTAAGCTGCTCAAAGTCCTTAAGGAGCAGCAAAAAGTGATTGAACAATTTAGGAAAGGATACGATCCAAATGCGGCAATGCAGGTTTATGAGAAGCTTGGCGAACCGAGAAAGGATTTGGTTACGCCACAGTTCCTAAGCGACGAAGACTTCGTCAGTCAGTGGCAAAACGTCACTTACACACGTTTGGGCTTCAAAGATACGGACCCGGAGTTTTATACAGCCAAAGGCGAGCGTGTGAGATCGAAGTCGGAAATACTGATCGCAGATTCGCTTTTTAGGCACGGGGTGCCGTATCTGTGTGAGTACCCGGTGTACGATAATGGCGTGATCTTTGCAGCACCGGACTTCAAGTGCCTGAATGTGAGGATGCGCAAGGAGTACTATTGGGAGCATTTGGGCAAACTAGGCGATCAGGATTATGTGAACCATAATGCCAATAAGTTCGAAAAATACACGCTCTCGAAGGATTTCGATGAATCAAGCCTGATACTGACTTTTGAGACTGAAAACCACCCGCTGAATACAAAAGTCATAGAGGAAAAGATCCTCAGGTACCTGCTGTGAAGGCCGCGCGCAGGCGCAACCCAAAACACATAGTAAAAGAGGCTGCCCGTTTGGACAACCTCTCATTTAAGTCTATATTAATGCTTTCTCTTGCGAGCTGCTTCAGACTTCTTCTTTCTCTTTACAGAAGGCTTCTCATAGTGTTCTCTCTTACGAACTTCTGCAAGAACGCCTGACTTTGCGCAAGAACGCTTAAATCTGCGAAGTGCACTGTCAAGGGACTCGCCTTCCTTAACTTTAATCTCAGACATCTTTATCCCCCCTCTCGTGCGTGGAATTTAAACTCGGATATTATATAGGACGTCCGTAAATAAGTCAAACGCCCGTTGTATCCGTTGATTTTTCCCTGTTTTTCTTGGCAGCGGCGTTCCCTGCAAGCAAGCCGGTTCCGATACCTATGGCGGCCATGACGGCGCCTGCGAAAAACATGCCGAACCCGGGCAGGTTGAAGTGCGAATATTCGTTGTGCAGCATGTTTGAGAGGCTGAATGTGGCGTATTCCGCGAGCATGTACATGATGCCGTAGAAGATCACCATAAGCCACTTGGATGCGCCCCACATCTGATCCCTGCCGATGAAGAAAGCCGTAACGACTGTTACAACCGGCAGGATAAGATAGAATGCCAGGAACGAATAGCCCATTTCGTTGCCAGTGAGAATTCCGCCTTCGCCAAGCCAGAACAGGACTATCAGGAGCACCCAGGCTACGATGTAGATGCCGATTGTGATGATGCGGCTCTTTCTTGTCTGGCTCTTAACTACGTTTGTCGATTCTTCCAAATGTTCAAGATATGTGGATTTCATGTCTTTATCCTCCTTTAACAAGGCGTCTAAGGAAATGGAATAAAGATCGCTCATCTTGACTACGCTGATGATATCCGGGTAGGATTTGTTGTTTTCCCAGTTGGATATCGTCTGTCTTGTTACGCCCAATTCTTCGGCGGCCTTTTCCTGTGTGAGGCCGGCTTCATTCCGGGCGTTCCTGATTTTCGATCCTATTTCCATCTCGAAAACTCCTTTCCTTGCCGTTATGGTATTGGAGGATCAGATGCCCGTCTATCAAAACACTTGGACATGGGGCAGAAATCGACGTAAAAATGCTTTTACATCGCTTATTTTGCCTTGCTTCAGGACTTTTTTCAACTTGGGATCATTCCCTGAAATAAACGTAATAAGGGATATATTCGGCGTCTTCGAGCTTAAAGATCATCCGGCTCTCGTGCAGTTCCCATCTGTAGCCGTTTTCTTCAAGATCAGGCATTCTGGAATTTGTGACAACGACGTCAGGCACTTTTCCGCAGTAGGTGTTCCGCTCGACGTCTCTTTTCCAGATGAAGTATGTCTTGTCTTCGTAGTCGTTGATGTAGATGCTCTCATCGAAATAAGGTGATACCGATATCGAATAAAAGCCCAGTCCGACGATGTTTGCGCCGGCTTCATGATAAGGCCTTACCATATCTGCGATCTCCTTGGAGGGTGAATACGGATTACGGTAATCGTACCAGACAGAATAAAAGCCCGTGAAGCACTGCACGGAAAGAAGGAATATCACCAGCGCATTGGTTAAAAGATTTCCGAACTCCTCTTTGCGGCCCTTTGTTTTCTTAAACTCGTCGCGGAAGATCAACATAAGCGCCACGATGAGGAAGAACAGATATGTCATGTGCCACAGTCTCTGGTACATGAAGATCATGTAAAGGACCAAAGGCAAAGACATGACGAGGACTCTGACAAGACAGTTGCGGAAATAGTAGACCAGCAGCAGGACTACTGCGAGCAGGAATACGTACTGCACTATCTTATTGTGAACGCTGAATAACAGTGCATTTGTTGCGGATTCGGCAAAAGATATCCTCCCGATTCCGAAAGAACAGTCTTCCGGCGGCAGCGAAAGTACGCATATCAGAGCCATGAGAAGACCTGTCGCATAGAAAGTGAATTTGAATTTCTTATTCTCTGCATCCTTCGTTTTGCCGCTCAGCATCATGATGAAATCCCACAGCATAAATGAGCACGAGATGATAACTCCGTATGAGCTGGACATGCCCAGAAGGAACAGTGCCACGTGATATCTTACCGGTGCTTTATAACGTTTCTTGTAGAAGAGAACGATGAGCATCATTGCGGGGAAAACCATCGCATAAGCTCTTGCTGAGACAGCGTTCTGGAAAATAACAAAATACGAGAACGGCAGGATCACTTTTGCGGCCACAGGTGCGTCCGTGAAGAAAAGGATCACAACGCCTGCAGCAGTTAAAAGAAGCGGAACGATATAGACGTGTCCGTAATCAAGTCCCAAAAGCTGGAATGCCTTCAGGATAAAGTGCCAGCCGGGCAGCGTGCCTTCGTATTTGATCCAATATAACAGGTCAGATAATGTGTGATTGTCACGCGCGATAAGCCAGCTCTGTGCTTCGTCAGCCCACGGCTCGTGATGGCTGCCTGCAAAAATGCCGATGCATATAAAGGCGATAAAGACTACGCCGTATAATATCCAGAGTCTGCTGATCTTTTTAGAGTTCATAAGAACTTATGAGAAGAATTTCAAGACTCTTATGGCAAGGCCCATGTCCGCTTCCCTGTTGTGCGCGGAAACGTCTTTTCTGTTGTGGATCTCCTCACGGTTCTTGTGGTAGAACTCGTAAGATCTTAAGAGCATGTCCTCGTTCTTCATAGTAGGCTCCCAGCCAAGCTCTCTTTTTACCTTGCTGGTATCGAAAATAAAGGTGGAGGATATCATGTTGTACTGATATACGCCCAGAGGTGATATTCCGAGGTGATAGCAGGCCTTCATCATGAACTTTGCAAATCTCGGTGGGAAATGCGCGAGCTTGGACTTCGATGTGGAGTGGTCTACTACATACTGGTATGTGTAGTTGAAGCTCTTAACATCATCGGAACCGATATTGAAGATGTCGCTCTTGTTGTGGTTAAGCGCGAGCTCACAGGCGCGTGCGAGGTCCTTTGCATAGATGAACTGGTAACGGTTCTCGCCGTTTCCTACAAGCCAGAGCTTCTTGTTGTCGTCAACGAATTCGTAAAGGATCGCAAGAAGTCCGAGACGGCCCTCATCCATGATTGTCGGGCATCTGAAGATGATGGCATTTACCTTATCCGGTGCTGACAATAAGATCTTCTCGCCTTCGAGCTTGGATCTGCCGTAGATCTCGACCGGTGCGGGCTCTTCCTCCTCTGTTACGAGGTAATCGAAATTCGTACCCCACAGGCAGTTGCTCGATGTGAAGATGATCTTATCAACGCCATGCTTAATTGCCATATCGAGAATGTTCTGTGTGCCGTCAACATTTGAGGTCCAGAGCTCTTTCATCATCTTGCGCTCGTGTGCGAGCATTGCCGCAAAATGGAAGACTGCATCGAATTTATAGGAGGAGAAGATCTTTTCGAGGAGCTCCTTATCTCTTATATCGCCTTTGAAGCTGATGAATTTCTCGTCCTTGAACTCGCTGTCACAAAGATCGATATTGACCAGAGTGTGGCCCTTTCCGACCATGTAACGTGACATGATCTGACCGAAGAATCCTGATCCGCCTGTAACCAAATAAGTACCCATGTTTTTCCTCCAGTTTATGCGGCAATCAATGCCAAAATGTCTTTAACCAAAAATGCGGCGACAAAGCCGATCGAGATAGCCGGAGCCAATGAGATCTTTCTCTTCTTAGCTCTGCATACGAGCACGAAAACAATGCCTAAAACAAGCGCGGTGCATACTGCAATAACAGAGCCCTTAAAGCCCAGGAAGAGCATTACGCACATAGCAAGTTTTGTGGGTCCGTAGCTGACCTTGGTCTTCATTATCCTTCCGATGACCGCAGTGGCAAGCGCCATAAGAAGTCCCAGTGCTACAGATGCAATGAGTCCCTCTATCGCAAATCTCTGAATGTCCTGTCTGAAGCCTGCCGAAATGATCCATACGACAAGAATCGCTGCAAGGAACCCGTCAGGTATAACGCCTGAATCCCAGTCTGCCAAAGATAATCCGAGAAGGAGCATCTCAAGCGCCAAAGCTGAAATGACTGCCGCGTCGACGACGCCGTGAAGCGCGAGCGTACCGGCAAATAAAAGTCCCAGCAAAATCTCAAAGATCAGGTCTCTCGGCGGAACCTTGGATCCGCAGTATCTGCACTTACCCTTAAGCGCAATGTATGAAATGATCGGGAAAAGATCTGCAGTCGATAATTCGTGGCCGCATGTATCACAGTGGCTGTGGCCAAGCATCCAGTCCTCGTGACGGACAACACGCCATGCCGTGCATGTGATAAAGCTCGCGAAAACAGCACCGAACAAGAACGCCAGGAATATCAGGTAATAGCCTACAAAAGGTATCTGAAACAACGGGTATGAAAAATCCAAGATCGGTAGTCCTCCTTTTGCAGACCTCTATCAATTAATTATATAGGATTTTTGCTAATTGTGGCGGAAAAGTGTCAAAATTTCTTCGATAAAATTAACAAGCGGCACCTGCAGGATATAAACAACGGGCTCTGTAACAATGTTACAAAGCCCGCACACCTTGTGTTTATTGAGTTTTAAGCTTATACGGTAAAGGTTGATGCCTTCCTGCCGGTAAGGCTTTCCGTGAGGCTGTCGGGCTGGCCGAAGCCTACGAAGAAGTTAAATCCGCCCTGAGGATCCACCTTCTCACCCTTATCATTAACGACCTTGAATCTGTCGGACGGGATATCGATCTCGACAGTACCATTGCTGCCTGCATCAAGAGTGATCCTGCCAAAGCCGGCAAGTCTTGTGTTCTTAACCTCATTGGGATCATCAGCCTTCATGTAGACCTGAACGACTTCAGAGGTCTTTATATCACCAGTATTTGCAACGGAAGCCTTTACCGTGATGCCGCTGTTCTTATCGCCTGTGTATTCGACAGAAGTGATATCCATCTTGCCGTATGTGAGACCGAAGCCGAACGGATAGAGCGGCTCTGTCTCCAGGTAACGGTATGTTCTTCCCTTCATTGAGTAATCCTCAAAATCAGGAAGGTCGTTTGTATCCTTATAGAAAGTTACAGGGAGCTTGCCGGAAGGATTGACCTTGCCGAAGATGATGTCACCGATCGACTGGCCGCCTCTTGCACCGGGATACCATGCCTGAAGGATCGCAGAGGACTTGTCATTAAGGGCGCTCAAGTCCATAGCTGAACCTGCGATAACTACAGTGATGAAGGGCTTGCCGGATGCGATGACCGTATCAATCAGTTTCCGCTGTGTTTTAGGGAATAAGAGATCCGGCTTGTCGCCTGATCTGTACATGTTGCCCTGGTCGCCCTCTTCGCCTTCGAGAGTCTCGTTAAGACCTATTACGAGGATAACAAGATCGGACCTGCTCATTACGGCCTTCGCCTCAGCGATCCTGTGATAATCGCGTGAGAGAACGTCAGGCTTTGTGAGGCTTAGGTCGCAACCGTCGGAGTAAAGGATCCTCACATCGTCTCCTGCGGCGTTCCTGATGCCCTCTAAGGCCGTTATGTACTCAGATGATGTTCCATAGTAGTTGCCGACGAGGCACGCTCTGGAATCAGCGTTAGGGCCGATTACGGAGATGACCTTGGTCTTGCTCTTATCGATAGGAAGGATTCCGTCATTCTTGAGGAGAACGATACTCTCATCTGAAGCTCTCTTTGCAACTGCAATATTCTCTTTTGTCTCGACATCAAGATATGAGAGGTTATCATATTCAGTCTCATCAAACATGCCGAGGATGAATCTTGTGGTAAAGAGTCTTACTGCAGCCTGTCTGATAGTTTCCTCAGTAACAAGGCCCTTGTTGTAAGCGCTCATTAAGTGAAGATATGTGCATCCGCAGTTAAGGTCGCATCCCTTATTGAGTGCGAGCGCTGCGCTCTCCTCGCTGTTCTTTGTTACCTTGTGGTGCTCATGGAAATCTCTGATCGCCCAGCAGTCTGATACGATATGGCCTTCAAAATTCCACTTGTCACGGATGACGTCCTGGAGATAAGAGTGGCCGCAGCAGGGTTCACCGTTAGTCCTGTTGTAAGCACCCATCACGGACTCAACCTTTGCTTCCTTAACGCATGCTTCAAAAGCAGGCATGTATGTCTCATAAAGATCCTTGTCATTACATGTGGCATTGAACTGGTGTCTTACAGCTTCCGGTCCTGAATGAACCACGAAGTGCTTTGCGCATGCAGCTGTTTTCATGTATTCGCCGTCACCCTGAAGTCCTTCGATGAAAGGAATTGCGAGCTTGGAGATGAGCACCGGATCTTCACCGTATGTCTCCTGACCTCTGCCCCACCTCGGGTCTCTGAAAAGGTTTACGTTAGGTGACCAGAAAGTAAGTCCCTTATAGATGTCGCGGTCACCGTTAGCCTTGTATTCGTTGTACTTCGCACGGCCTTCTGTAGCGCACACCTCGCCTACTTCGCCCATGAGTTCAGCATCGAAAGTGGCACCAAGACCGATCGCCTGGGGAAAGCTCGTAGCAGTTCCTGCTCTTGCTACTCCGTGAAGAGTCTCATTCCACCAGTTGTACTCCGGGATGCCGAGTCTGTCGATTGCAGGAGAATCGTATCTGAGCTGCGAACATGCCACTTCGATGGTCATTTTGCTAACTAATTCTTCGGCTCTTTGCCTGGCTTTTTCTCTGTTCATAGCTATATCTCCTGTCTTCGAAAATATGATGATTAGATTCTACATTATCCCAAAACACTTATGTATCAGATTCCGATTTGATATTTTACATATTTTGCTATTTTATTGCCCAAACAGGCTTGAAAATGACTAATTCAGTATATAAAATTGTAGCATTGACGCTTCACGAATGGGGAAATTAGAATGCAGTTTAACGATAATTCTGTGCCCGGTAAATATCAGCAGCCTATCGGCAGTTTCGCAGGCCGTATTGTCAGCAATGATGTTGAGGAAGTTGATTTTATACCCGGCGCTAACATGCGTATCTGGTACAACAACCGCTCTGAGGACTACCCTGTCCACAAGCACAGTTGTCTTGAGATCACGATCCCTATTGAGAAATCCTACACTTATATTTTCGATGACAGAACCATAATCCTTAAGGAAAAAGAGATCCTTATGGTACCGCCGGACATGCTGCATAAGATTGCAGGAACTAAATCCGGTATCAGGTTTATCTATCTGTTCAATGTGGATTTCTTAAAAGGATTTTTCGACTACGAGGAATTCAAAAAGCTTATAAAGGAACCTCTTCTCATCACTCCGGAGACACATCCGGAAGTGTACAGTCTTATTTTCGAGAGGTTCATGGAGATCAACGATCTTTACTTCTTCTTCTCGACTACGGTAAAAGAGATTTCCATCTTCAGCAAACTTATGGATGTTTTCGGAATGCTCATGAAAAAGGATTATTCCGACAGCCTTGTTGTTATCCAGAACGATAAGCAGCGCGAAGTCTACATCAAGTTCAAGTCACTTGCTGAATGGCTCGCTATGCACAGTTCCGAGAACGTCTCCATGGATGAAGCGGCTAATCACGTCGGTTATTCCAAGTTCCATTTCGCGAGACTGTTCAAGGAATATACAGGCATGACCTTTAACGACTACCAGACCACGTTAAAGCTCAAAGAAGTCGAAAGGCAGTTGACTGACACAGACCTTCAGATCAGCGATATCGCAATGTCCTGCGGCTTCAATAACCTGACATCCCTTTCACGCTGCTTTAAAAAGCAATACGGGTGCTCCCCTTCCCAGTTCAGAAACAGGATAAGAAGAACGAAGAAGAAATAAATCACTGAGTAGTAAACAAGGCCGGTTCCAGATTAAGGAGCCGGCCTTTTTTGTGCTTATTTCTGCCAATAAAAAAGCTGCGTCTTTGAGGAGGCATTTTTCAAAGACGCAGCGTAAGTTTTTAATTTATTCAGCCTGGACTGAATGTTGTTACCTTCAGGTAATAAGTCTTATGACTTGACACCACCCAAAGCAACACCTTCAACGATGTACTTGGAGAGGAAAGCGTAAACAACGATCAAAGGAAGAACTGTAGCAAGGAGTCCTAAGTAGATAGCGCCGTACTCTTTCTTATAAATATCACCGTTAAGCAAAGCTACCATGACAGGGAGTGTCTTCTTATTCTTATCAGTAAGAAGGATCATAGGTGTGAAGAGGTTATTCCAGCTTCCTACATAAGCGAAGATAGCCTGTGTAGCGATAGCGGGCTTCATGAGCGGAACAACGATCTGGTTAAAGATTCTGAACTCTCCTGCACCGTCGATTCTAGCGGACTGTACGATCTCCATAGAGAGCGAAGCCTGCAGGTACTGACGCATGAAGAATACAACCATAGGAGCAGCAATAGAAGGGATGATGAGAACAGAAAGCTTGTTGATCATACCGATCTTGTATGCCATCTGATAGAAACCGATCATAGTAACTGTGCCCGGAATCATCATGACTGCCATGATCATAGCATTGAATCCATCTCTGAGCTTCCACTCATATGCTGTGATTGCATATGCTGTGAGGCATGAGAAGTAAACGTTAAGAATCGTACTCAGAGTAGCAACGATGAAAGAGTTTCTGAAACCAACGCCGGGATGGAAAGCATCCTTACTGGTGATGATCTTCCAGTTGTTCTGGAGATTCTTAATAGGATGTTCAGAGTAAAGCGAAAGTGTGCTTGACTGAACTTCGAATGTGCTCTTATAAGAGTTTGCGATCAACATAACGAAGGGGAACAACGTCATGATGGAGAAGATGATTGAGACAATGTAGATAAATACCTTAAGGATTGTCTCATTTCTCTTCATAGAAGATAATTTTGTATCATTAGCCATTACAGTTCACCTCAAAAACCTTTCTTTGCAGCTCTTATCTCTGCCTTTCTAAGCTTCTTGAGCTTAGCCTCATCTTTATCTCTCATGATGAAGAAGAGGATGGAAGAAAGAACAACAATAATGAGGAACAAGATGACGGAAGCAGCTGCAGCTCTGTTATAGAGGTAGGAACCGTCAAATGCCTGGTTTCTGATGTACATGTTAGTTGTAAGAGCAGCACCGTTTGCTTTCTTAGGACCAACTAACAACTGCGGAATATCGAACATATTGAGACCGCCGATGAGTGATGTTACGAGAACAAACAACATGATCTGACGGATACAAGGGATCGTAATCCTGAAGAAAGTCTGCACTCTGTTCGCACCATCGATTTCAGCAGCTTCGAAGATCTCAGGGCTGATACCGATAACGCCTGCGATAAGGTTAACCATTGTATGACCATACCACTGGAAGAACTGAACGAATGCAACGATTAACTTGATAGGCCACTCATATGAAAGGAAGTCATATGCTGTTTCAGCTGATGTTCCGTTAAAGAGCTGGTTTACAGCACCGATCGGATAACCGAACAACTTAGCGAACAAGATAGCCATTGTAGCAGCTGTGATGATGTTAGGCATGTAGAACAGGATCTTGAATAAGCCTGTGCCCTTAACCTTGGATCTTCTGTCTGTAAACCAAGCGGTGAACAAGAGGGCGAAACCCAGCTGCGGAACGAAGTTCAAGCCCCAAATGATCCATGTATTTGTGAAAGCTTTTCCGAATGTCTTAGATGTAAGAACATCCTTGAAGTTGGCAAATAAATTCTTGCCTACAGAAGGGAGCCAATGCCACTCTGTGTTGCCTGCACCCTTCAAATCTGTGAATCCGATAACGAATGTATAAACTACCGGATAAAGTGTAAAAATCAAAAATGTAACAATGAACGGAATTGAGAAAATGTATCCGTACTTTGCGTAATTGACAAGTTTTTTGTTTCTCATTACAGCCTCCTCTAGTTTTAAAAAACGGCAGGGTAAATGCCTGATCTACCCTGCCGTCACAGCATCTAAAAATTAGATCCTATTAGAAAGAGAGGTTCTCGCTTACAGCTGTCTTGAAAGCGTCGATAGCGCCATCTCTATCTGTGTTGCCGAGAGCATACTGGTTAGCTGCGTCTGTGAAGTAACCGTTGATTGTCTCGTCATACTGTGTCATAGCCTTAGCAGAAGCATACTTGTTGCCTTCGATGAAAGCAGGGAAGATGTTCTGGCCGCCGCAGAAGTCGAGTTCACCGTTAGACTTAGCCATAACTGTAGCAGAAGCAACTGTATCCTTAGCTGTAGCTGTGTTAGGATCGTTATCCCAGTCAACAGAACCATTAGCCCAGAGATACTGGAGACCTGTGTCGGAAGAATCGAGTGTGATCCAAGTAATGAGCTCAGCTACGCCTTCCTTAACCTTTGTGTCCTTGGAACCAAGAACCCATGTGCCGCCCCAGAAGAAGCCTACCGGAGGAGCGCATACTCTCCACTGACCGAATGTACCTTCGCCAACCTTGTTTCCGCCGGAGTTACCGATCATAACGTAGTTGATGAGCCATGCAGGTCCGAAGAATGCGAATACCTTCTGAGCACCCTCGCCCTTCATGTCTGCATACCAAGCCTCAGACCAACCAGCTGCGTCGTTAGACCAACCATTGTCCTTAAGCTTCTTAGCGATGTCAAGGAACTCAGCTCTCTTAGGGTCGATGTTGAGCTCTTTGTTTACGATCCATGCTGTGTCAGCGGACTTCTCGCAAGCGTTCCAGATGTCACCAGAACCAGAAACTGCTGCATAGCCCTTTTCCTTGAGCTTAGCTGCTGCTTCGAAGAACTTGTCCCACTTACCGGAACCAGCGCCTACGATTTCTTCGATCTTCTTAGGATCGTCTGTGCCGAATGCATCCTTAGCAACCTCAGCGTTGTAGATCATAGCGCAGCCTGTAGCCTGATAACCAAGAGCTACGAGCTCACCATCACGTGAACCAACCTGGATTGTGTACTCTGCGATCTGAGCTTCCTTGATCTTAGCGTCTACATCGATGCCGAGATCCTTGTAAGAAGCTGCGAACTTAGCCATATCACCCTGTGAATACTTGAGGATGAAAGCTGCCTCAGCTGCATACATGTCAGGAGCCATGTCGCCGCCAGCAACGAGAGCGTTGTCGAGAGCTGTCTGATAAGCACCACCGTCTGTAGCGATGATTGTGCACTCGATTGTGTACTTCTCACCGAAAGCAGGTACCTGCTTAACATACTGGCCTACCATCTTCGGGATCTCGTCTGTGAAAGACCAAAGATTGATCTTATCAGCACCAGTACCGAATGTCATAGTACGCTTCTCTGTTGTTGTGGGTGCCTCTGTCTCAGAGCCTTCAGGTCCCTGTGTAACACCGGGCTCCTGGGAAGCTGTAGGATCGACAGAAGGCTTGTTTCCATCCTGGCAACCAGTTGCAAGTGCAGCAACCATTGCTAAAGAAAGAACACTGGCAATAACCTTTTTCATAAAGTTTCCTCCTTAATGAAATTGTTCGGGGCCTCTTGGCCCTTCTACATTGTAAATATTAGTCAAAAACGGAATATGTTTCTCCACATTTCTTGCTACAATTTGTCCACAATTATACAATTCTTGCGTTTGTTGAGTAAATTGTACAATTTTTGCTCTCGATAAAGGTAAATTGCATAAATCGATGTGCATTTTAGCGCGTTTTTTACAACCTGCTATGCTTTCACTTGTGCAAAACGCATCTATAGTGCGCAATAACTGTGGTTATGTGATACTATTGTGTAAGTTTACTATATAGATAATAAGGGGTAAATAGCATGGCAGTTGATACCAAGAAGGCTCCGGCATCACGTCCTTCATTTTTCAATCCTAAGAGCACTGCGACAAGGATACTTACAGGACTCTGTAATCTGATTATAGTTAATTTATTATTTATAATTACTTGTATTCCGATCTTCACTATCGGTGCTTCACTTACAGCTCTGTACAGAATAACGATCGCGATCCTCGCAGGAGACAATCCGTCCATATTCAAGGATTACTTCAGGGCTTTCAGGGACAATTTCCTTAAGGCGACACTGCTCGAACTGTTTTATGCGGCAGTATCGGCATTCTTCATTTTCGAGGTCGTCATGGTAAATACTATGATGTCACCCGACCTTTCATGGGTACAGTATATTCCCTACTTCTTCCTGATCCTGATATTGTCGCACACGCTCTACTCGTTCCCTCTCCTTGCATGGTTTGAGGAAACCTTCGGTCAGATCCTGAAGAACGCTCTTTTGCTGTCCATCACCAACCTGCCTGTAACGATCATGTATGTTGTAATCACTGCAGGTCTCGCTTATGCATTCTGGCAGTTTCCTTCACTTACGGCGAGCCTTCTGATCTTCCTGGGCATAGCACTTCTTGCGCTGTTCTATTCCCTTTTCCTCAAGAGGATCTTCGAGAAGCTCGGTGCTGATATCTCCTTCAAGGATAAGGAAGGCGACGGAAGAGAAAGATAATTTCTTTGCTGATTAAAATAGTTATAACAGGGCCGTCTCAACGATGAGGCGGCCCTTTATATAAAAACATTTATCAATAAAATCCCACCTACAGACAATTATCCGTATACAGCAGGTTTTATATGTAGGTTTAGCCACAAAACACCAGCATCAGCATAGAACCTGCAGACATTTATCAGATTATTCGGAATAATATCTGTAGGTTTGACCCGTTTTAACCTCTTTATCACAAAAAACTACATATAAAAAAACCAAACAATGAGGAATTGTCTGTAGGTGTCAGTTTTCGCCTTATCACAGCTCATAAGAAAGCGGTGCCTCACATGAGACACCGCCATAATTTCCGGGTTATTATCGAAAAATCAGATCTTAGCTTTGATCTGGTTGTAGATACCCTCAGCGTCAAGCTGGAATTCCTTCATGAGGGCACCTGCAGGGCCGGACTTACCGAATCTGTCATAGACGCCGATCTTTGTAACCTTAACAGGATACTCTTCAGCAAGTACATCGCATACTGCGCTGCCCATACCGCCGATAACGGAGTGCTCTTCAACTGTGAAGACTCTGTTTGTCTTCTTAGCGAACTCGAGAACTGTATCCTTGTCGATAGGCTTGATCGTGTGGATGTTTACGACTGCAGCGTTGATGCCGTCAGCAGCGAGCTTCTCAGCTGCGCCAAGAGCCTCAGCTACGCAGACGCCGCAAGCGAAGATTACCATGTCTGTGCCGTCCTTGAGAACAACTGCCTTGCCTACTTCGAACTTGTAGTCAGGATTGTCGTTTATTACAGGTACAGCAGCTCTTCCAAATCTCATGTAGAAAGGTCCCTCTGTCTCAGCAGCAGCGAAAACAGCAGCCTTAGCTTCGATGTCGTCGGAAGGAACGATAACTGTCATACCGGGGATAGTTCTCATGAGAGCGATATCCTCTAAGCACTGGTGGGAAGCACCATCCTCACCTACTGTGATACCAGCGTGTGTAGCGCCGATCTTAACGTTGAGGTGCGGATAACCGATTGAGTTTCTTACCTGCTCGAAGTTTCTGCCTGCAGCAAACATTGCGAAAGATGAAACGAACGGGATCTTGCCGCATGTGGAAAGACCAGCAGCGATGCCTGTCATGTTTGCTTCTGCAATTCCGCAGTCGATATGACGATCCGGGAATGCCTTCTTAAATGTGGAAGTCTTTGTTGCGCCTGCGAGGTCGGCATCAAGAACTACCACGTTGGGGTTCACTTTGCCGAGCTCTGCGAGTGCGTTACCATAGCTCTCACGTGTAGCGATTTTTACTATATCTCCCATGATCATACCTCTGCTTCATATTTTGCTAACTGCTCATCAAGCTCTTTCATAGCCTGCTCGTACTCTTCGTCAGAAGGAGCCTTGCCATGCCAGCCTGCCTGATTTTCCATGTAGGAAACGCCCTTGCCCTTGGTTGTCTTCATGATGATAGCCGTAGGCTTGCCCTTGCATTCCTTAGCCTTTGCGAATGCATCTCTGATCTGGTCGAAATCGTGACCGTCGATGCAGATCGTATTGAAGTTGAATGCTTCGAGCTTCTTGTCGATCGGATAAGGTGAGCAAACGTCGTCGATCTTACCGTCAATCTGAAGTCCGTTGTTATCGATAACTACTGTAAGGTTGTCGATACCCTTTGCGCCTGCGAACATGAATGCTTCCCAGATCTGGCCTTCCTGGATCTCACCGTCGCCCGTAAGAGCATAAACTCTGTAGGAATCACCGTTGAGCTTTGCAGCAAGAGCCATGCCGACTGCAGCGGAAACGCCCTGGCCTAAAGAACCTGTGCTCATGTCTACGCCGGGAGTCTCTGTCATGCAGGGATGTCCCTGGAGGTAGGAACCGAGCTTACGGAGTGTCTTAAGGTCTTCTACGGGGAAGAATCCTCTGTTTGCGAGTGTGGAATAAAGACCCGGAGCCGTGTGACCCTTGGAGAGAACGAATCTGTCTCTGTTAGGATCTTTCGGATTCTTAGGATCAATGTTCATTTCTTCAAAATAAAGAAAAGTGAACATATCTGCAGCGGAAAGTGATCCGCCCGGATGGCCGGACTTTGCACTGTGAACTGCTTCAACGATTCCCTTGCGAACCTTTGTCGCTGTGATTTGAAGTTCTTTGTTGTTCATTTTAGGTTTTCCCTTTTCTTAATGATTTATTCTTCAAGCTTGAGACATACGGAAGGGCTTGACCCATAGATCAAGCCCCACCATACATATCCAAACTATATCAGTTGAACGGTGCGTTGAAAGGATTTTCCTTCGGATATCTGTCGCCTGCGGGCTTGTTGTAGCCGATGTCGCAAGGGCAAATGCCAAGATATGTGAAGAGGTTGTAGAGAGCCTTTCCATAGTGGCCGAAAGCAACTGCGCCGTGGTGAGGGAAGTTCTTCTCGATAAGGAAGTATCTGTAGAATCTGCCCATTTCCTTGATAGCGAAAACGCCTGTGCCGCCGAAGGACTTAGTAGCAACAGGGAGAACCTCACCCTCTGCAACGTAAGCTCTGATCTGTCCGTCAGATGTGGACTGCAGTCTGTAGAATGTGATGTCGCCGGGAACGATGTCGCCCTCGAGAGTACCGTTTGTAACCTCTACAGGGAGAGCACGAGCCATGATCATCTGGTTCTTCATCTCGCAGAAAGCAAGCTTCTTGGAGCATGTGTTACCGCAGTGGAAGCCCATGAATGTATCTGTGAACTTGTAGTCGAACTTGCCCTTGATGGACTCGTCGTACATGTCGTGAGGTACGGAGTTGTTGATGTCGAGGAGAGTAACGATATCTTCGGAGATAACATATCCGAGGTACTCGGAGAGGCAGCCATAGATATCAACTTCGCAGGATACCGGGATACCCATACCTGTGAGACGGCTGTTTACATAGCAAGGAACGAACTTGAACTGTGTCTGGAATGCAGGCCAGCACTTTCCTGCGATAGCAACGAACTTCTTTGAACCCTTGTGAGCCTCAACCCAGTCAAGGAGTGTGAGCTCGTACTGAGCGAGCTTCTCGAGGATCTCAGGCTTCTTGTTGCCTGCGCCGAGCTCTGCTTCCATCTCTGCAACCTTAGCAGGGATTCTCTCGTCGCCTTCATGATTCTTGAAAGCTTCGAAAAGGTCGAGCTCAGAGTTCTCTTCGATCTCAACGCCCATTCTGTACAAAGGCTCGATGGGAGCGTTGCATGCGAAGAAGTTCTGCGGACGAGGTCCGAAAGAAATGATCTTGAGGTTCTTCATAGCGTCGAGAGCTCTGGCTACGGGGATGAACTCGTTGATCATGTCAGCGCACTCTTCTGCGTTTCCGACAGGATACTCAGGGATGTAAGCGTTTACGCCACGGATCTTGAGGTTGTAGGAAGCATTGAGCATACCGCAGTAAGCATCGCCTCTGCCGCCAACCAGGTCATTCTGTGACTCTTCTGCTGCTGCGCAGAACATAACGGGGCCGCCCCACTGCTGAGCGAGCATTGTCTCGGAGATCTCAGGTCCGAAGTTGCCGAGGTAAACGCAAAGAGCGTTGCAGCCGGCAGCCTTGATGTCTGCCAATGCCTGCTGCATATGGATCTCAGACTCAACGATGCAGATGGGGCACTCATAGATGTCATCTGCACCATACTTTTCGGTATAAGCCTTAACAAGTGCCTTTCTTCTGTTTACGGAAAGTGATTCCGGGAAGCAGTCACGTGAAACTGCTACGATAGCGAGCTTTACGTCGGGTGCGTTAAATAATTTCTTTGACATTTTAGATTTCCTCCATCTGTTTTTTAGTTACTTTAACTTCAATATTTGCGCCAACGAGTCCGGGGAAGTGTCCCTTTTCGCCGGGTGCATCGGGATGAGCGATAAGCCACTTATTCTTAGCTGTAAGAAGCTTATCTTCGTCGCCTGAGTTAGCCAGGCAGTCAATGTGATCTTCTTCTAAATCGAAGTTTGTTCCGTAAGGAAGGATAACGCCTACCATGAAGCCGTCATTCTCGATTCCGCAGGGTGCATAGTGAAGTGTTGTGGCATAAAGCTCAACAGCTGTTCCCTTGCGGATATGGAATGCTTCGATCTTTGAAGTGTCATATGTGAAATCGTCTGTTACATCCTGCTGTGATCCCAAAAGAAGGATGCAGTCTGTAGCTGCGACGTTGACCTCGGAAGATCTGTGATACTCAACTGCATTGAGCAATGAGTTATGGCCTGCGCAGTAGCCTGTCTCAAGCTTCAGCTCGCCGCCGAAAAGTCTTGATACACCAACCTTTGCGGATGCCTCTTCGAGAGATGCAACTGTGGGCTCATAAGCGACGCTGTCCTCAGGGATAGCGATCTGATTAAGTGCCTCGATTACAGGTGCAAAATCGATGTTCTTAACAATTCTTCCGTACTTTTTGAAATTAGAAGATGTTGCCTCGTAAATTACCATAAACCTGCCTCCTTCATTGCGGGATAGATTTTTGAAAACTCTTTATATCTCTCGTCATACTTAGCAACGAGCTCAGGAGTAGGAACAACGGATACGTGCTTAACAACCGTAGCTGCGCAGGCATCAGCAACTGATGCGTACTCACCGCATGCAACTGCTGCAAGGAGAGCGCCGCCCATTGCAGGACCTTCGTCGTTCTCTGTCTGGGTAAGCTCGATACCGAGTACGTTGGATACGATCGTGCACCACAGCTTAGACTTAGCACCGCCGCCGCAGATGGAAGAGCTCTTGATATCGAGGCCCATCTTCTTAGCGCACTCGAAAGAATCTCTCAGAGCGAATGCAACGCCTTCCATGACAGCAAGTGTCATATCCTTACGTGTTGTATCCATTGACATGCCTACGAACATAGCGCGGCAGTTGGGATTGTTAAGAGGTGATCTCTCGCCCATGAGGTAAGGAAGATAGAATACCTTGTTTGTGCCAAGTGCTTCGAGGCCTTCCTGTTCCTTAGCGTAATCGGTCGTTCCGATGATCTCTTCCATCCACCACTTGTTGCAGGAAGCTGCGCTGAGCATGCATCCCATGAGATGGAATCCGCCGTCAGCGTGATCGAATGCGTGAAGCGAATTAGCTTCATCATTCTTGAAAGACTCGGATGCGATAAAAATCGTTCCGGATGTACCGAGTGAGATATTGCATCCGCCGTTACCTATAATACCCATACCTACGGCCGCTGCAGCATTATCGCCTGCACCTGCAGCGATAACGCAATCCTTATTGATTCCGAGCTTATCTGCGATCTCAGGGAGGATCTTGCCGATAGCCTCATAGCTCTCAAATACCTGAGGAAGCCACTCAGCCTTCATATCCAAGATCTTAAGCATCTCTTCTGACCACTTTCTGTTCTCGCAATCAAAGTAGAGCGTGCCGGAAGCATCGGATACGTCAGTAGCGAAAACGCCTGAAAGTCTGTATGCGAGATAATCCTTAGGGAGTAATACCTTTGCGATCTTCGCGAAATTCTCGGGCTCGTTCTTATGTACCCACATTACCTTCGGAGCAGTAAAGCCTGCGAAAGCAATGTTGCCTGTGTACTTAGACAGATTAGCCTTGCCGATTTCATTGTTGAGATAGTCTGTCTCAACCTGTGATCTTCCGTCGTTCCAGAGAATAGCAGGTCTGATAACTTTGCCTTCGCTGTCGAGAAGGGTAAGACCGTGCATCTGTCCGCCGAAGCTGATGCCTGCGACTTCATTTCCGTCGATGCCTTCAAGGAGCTTGGAAAGACCCTTAATGGTGCCGTCGAACCAGTCTTCAGGATTCTGTTCAGACCATCCTGTCTGAGGGAAGTTTACGGGGTAACTCTCAGAAACAGTTCTGATAATCTCTCCCCCGCTCTTCATAAGGAGCAGTTTTACTGCTGATGTACCGAGATCAATACCAATGTAATACATAAGAACCTCCCAGTTCGCTTAATAGTACAAATAACATACTAAAGGAATAAGTATTAAAAGGCATTTACCATTTTGCAAATAATATCCAAAAAAAGTTATGCGTATTTAACAAATTCTACACTTGTTGCGATTTGCGCGAAAAGGCGTATTTGGGGAATGCACAAAGTGTAATATTCAATATTTATAGGCTTTTTAAGTCATATGCAACTTAGAGGCGCGGCACAAGAAACGCGGTTAGCATTATACATATCTTGCTGGTGAATACAGCAAGATTTGCATAATAAGCAAGAATTGAACATTGAGGCAATATTGAGGTAGGTATTGCTTTTAAAATAAAGCGGTATCTCAGGCCGGAAAATGCATAAAGCGCGGCTATAAACACTGCCCCCGGTCTGTTTTCCGCCCGGAAACTCACACTCCGGCCAGGAGTGACAATTTGGGACCCCGCAAACAGGCACTCCGGCGGGAATCGTCTCTCATTTATACAACTGTATCGGTTTTCCTGATAAATCTGCAGTTTCCGATACATTTCTTGCTTATTTGTATCGGTAACCGACGGTTTTACTGTTTTTCCGATACAGATAGCGCCAAGTTGTATCGGCCGTGGGTTTTTTTCGCGTTTTTCCGATACAGTTAACGCCAAATTGTATCGGTCGTAGAATTTTTTCGCATATTTCCGATACTTTTGATGCGAAAACGTATCTGAAATGGCCTGTTTTTCGCAAATTCCGACACAGCAGGCAACATCGCGCGAAAAACATAAACAGACGCCCCCAAAAACAAAAAACCGGTCTCCGCAAATCACGGGAACCGGTCTTATTAAGCAAAATGCAAATTACCGCTTACTTGATGTCAGCGTGATAATCCTGAAGTGCCTTGACCTCGAAGACTCTCTCCTTTGCAGCCTTGATGCCTTCAGCGCAAGCCTTGGCAGCAGCCATGGTCGTGATGTAAGGAACGTGCTGGCGGATGGCATCCTTACGGATGTAGGAATCATCGTGTGCGGAAGTCTTTCCTGCAGGTGTGTTGATGACGAGATCGACCTGACGGTTGAGGATCATGTCGCCGATGTTAGGTCTGCCCTCGTAGAGCTTCTTGACCTTCTCAGCCTTGATGCCTGCCTTGTCGATCATGTCGAATGTGCCGCCTGTTGCAAGGATCTTGAAGCCCAAGTCAGAGAACATCTGGGCTACTTCCACGAGATCGACCTTATCGAGATCGGATACGGAAAGGAGCACGCTGCCCTCGAGCGGAAGCTCTGTCTTTGTTGCTTCCTGAGCCTTGAAGCTTGCTTCGCCGAAGTGTGTAGCAAGGCCTAATACCTCACCTGTGGATCTCATCTCAGGTCCGAGGATAGGGTCAACTTCCTGGAACATATTGAACGGGAAGACTGCTTCCTTTACTCCGTAGTGAGGGATCACCTTGTCGTGGAGTTCCGGTACGGGAGACGGTCTGCCTGTAAGGTGGCTCGTCATGATGTCTGTGGCGATCTTAACCATGTTGGTGCCGGTTACCTTGGATACGAGCGGTACCGTTCTGGATGCACGGGGGTTAGCCTCGAGCACGAAGACTACGCCGTCTTCGATCGCATACTGCATGTTCATGAGACCTACGACATTCATCTCTACAGCGATCTTTCTCGTGTATTCCTTGATGGTCTCAACGATCTCAGGTGAGAGGTTCTTTGAAGGCAGGATGCAGGCGGAGTCACCGGAGTGGATTCCGGCAAGCTCGATGTGCTCCATAACTGCAGGAACATAGCAGTTTGTGCCGTCAGAGATAGCATCAGCTTCGCACTCTGTAGCATGGTGCAGGAAACGGTCGATGAGGATAGGTCTGTCAGGTGTAACGCCTACTGCGGCATTCATGTAGACTCTCATCATCTCATCGTCGTGAACGACTTCCATTCCTCTTCCGCCAAGAACGTAAGAAGGACGGACCATTACGGGGTAGCCGATCTTGTTTGCGATCTTGATAGCTTCGTCAGCGTTGACAGCCATGCCTGCTTCAGGCATCGGGATGCCAAGACGGTTCATCATTGCGCGGAAATGGTCTCTGTCTTCAGCAAGGTCGATTGTCTCAGGTGTTGTACCGAGAATGTTTACGCCGTTAGCCTTGAGGCTTGCTGCGAGGTTAAGAGGTGTCTGTCCGCCGAACTGTGCGATAACGCCGAGAGGCTTTTCCTTCTCGTGGATAGCGAGAACGTCTTCCAGTGTAAGAGGCTCGAAATAGAGCTTATCGGAAGTATCGTAGTCTGTGGATACAGTCTCAGGGTTGCAGTTTACGATGATGGACTCGAAGCCGAGCTTCTTCAAAGCAAGTGCAGCATGTACGCAGCAGTAGTCAAACTCGATGCCCTGGCCGATCCTGTTAGGACCGCCGCCCAGGATCATGATCTTCTTGTTGTTTGATACAGGTGACTTATCTTCGATGTGATAGGAAGAATAGTAGTAAGCAGCATCCTGTGTGCCGGATACGTGAACGCCTTCCCATGCTTCCTTGATGCCGTATTCATAACGTGCGCGGCGGATAAGATCTTCGGATACGCTTAAGATCTGTGACAGATACTTATCGGAGAATCCGTCGAGCTTTGCCTGGCGGAGAGTAGCCTCGTCCGGGATCCTGCCGGCGCGCTTGATGAGCTCTTCCTCTTCTTCAACGAGCTCCTTCATCTGCTCGATGAACCAGTGCTTGATCTTTGTGAGCTCGTAGAGTTCTTCTACAGTAGCGCCCTTTCGGAGTGCTTCATACATGATGAACTGACGCTCGGAAGAAGGCTGTGTGAGCTTGAGCATGAGCTCTTCCTTTGTAAGCTTGTTGAAGTCCTTTGCAAAACCGAGACCATATCTGTCTTTCTCCAAAGATCTGATAGCCTTCTGGAAAGCTTCCTTGTATGTCTTACCGATGCTCATGACTTCGCCTACGGCTCTCATCTGTGTGCCGAGCTTGTCCTGTGCGCCGTGGAACTTCTCGAATGCCCATCTGGCGAACTTGATTACGACATAGTCGCCGTCCGGATAGTACTTGTCGAGTGTGCCATACTTGCCGCAGGGGATCTCATCAAGTGTGAGGCCGCATGCGAGCATTGCGGATACGAGAGCAATCGGGAAGCCTGTTGCCTTTGAAGCAAGAGCGGAAGATCTTGATGTTCTCGGGTTGATCTCGATAACAACGATCCTTCCTGTCTTAGGGTCATGAGCGAACTGGCAGTTGCAGCCGCCGATAACTTCGATCGCTTTAACGATACGGTATGAATAATCCTGAAGGATCTTCTGGACATCTTCAGAGATAGTGAGCATAGGTGCTGAGCAGAAGGAGTCACCCGTGTGAACGCCGATAGGGTCGATATTCTCGATGAAGCAGACTGTGATGACGTTGTTCTTAGCGTCTCTTACTACCTCGAGCTCGAGCTCTTCCCATCCGCTGATGGACTCTTCGACAAGTACCTGATGGATCATGGAAGCTGCAAGGCCTCTCTCGACTACTACCTTGAGTTCGTCAATGTTGTAAACGAGACCGCCGCCTGCGCCGCCCATCGTGTAAGCAGGTCTGATGACTACGGGGTAGCCGAGGTCATCTGCGATCTTGATGGCTTCTTCCAGGGAATATGCTTCGTGTGATCTCGGCATCTCGATGCCCAGAGAAGTCATTGTCTCCTTGAATTCGATTCTGTCTTCGCCTCTCTCGATAGCATCTACCTGAACGCCGATTACCTGAACGCCGTATTTCTCGAGGATGCCGGCCTTGGCAAGCTCAGAGCAGAGGTTAAGGCCTGACTGGCCGCCTAAGTTAGGGAGAAGCGCATCGGGACGCTCTTTAGCGATTATCTGTTCAAGGCGCTTTACATTGAGCGGTTCGATGTAAGTTCTGTCAGCTACATCGGGGTCAGTCATGATCGTTGCGGGATTTGAATTGACGAGAACGATCTCATAGCCGAGCTTTCTCAAAGCTTTGCACGCCTGGGTTCCTGAATAGTCGAACTCGCAAGCCTGGCCGATGATGATAGGACCTGAACCGATAATGAGGATTTTGTTGATGTCTTCTCTCTTTGGCATATTATTACGCCCCCTTAATAAATATATGGAAAATTACTAGACAGAATTCTAACATAGTTTGTCCGTATTTGCAGAGCAAAAATTATGGATTAAAATACTTTCATGAAAAATGTAATAAAGTCCGACAATTTCAGCTTATCAAGCCTCGCGAAAACAAGAACTCAGGGGCATTTTTCCCGTTCGGTTCCTGCCCTGACGCTCAGTCTCATCATTTCAGCCTCCCTTTTTTCGGGGTGCTTATACCGGGGCGTCCAGGAGACCAAATACCCTCCGACCGTAAATACAGTCGCATCTGCTTACAGCGGGAACGATGCCGGCGGCACCGGTCTGCCATGGGGCGTCACGCTTCAGGTCGACCCTTCGGTCCTTGTTCCGTATGAGTTCGAGCGTGTCGTCGACGGCGACACGATAATCGTGCACAGCAAGGAAGGCGAGCGCATCAGAGTGCGCCTTACGGGCATCAACGCTCCCGAATCGGTACACCCCACCGAGAGCGAGAATACTCCCGAAGGCAAAGAAGCTTCACAGTTCCTGAAAGATCTTTTAGCAAATACAGATACCGTCTACCTCGAGTTCGACGAAGCCGAGAAGGACCAGTACGACAGGACCCTGGCCTATGTCTGGATCGACACAGGCTCAACATACATCATGGTCAATGAGATCATGCTCGCTACAGGTTACGCAGATCCCGTCTATATCGAGCCTAATCTCCGTTACGCCGATACTTTCAGGCAGTACGAAGACTGATTTCTTTACTCGTATCCCTGTCTCTTCTTACGCTTGAAGTCATCATCGTCATCTTCGTAATCGCTCTTAGCTGACGAGAAAAACTTCGGATCAAATCTCTGATCATTCTCCGGCATGACAGGCTTAACGGGAATAGGATTGGCGCCTGACATGTCAGGATATTTGGCATCAGGATATTCAGCCTTTGGATATTCGGCAGTCAAAGGAGCATCCTCAGCTTTTTTATTGTTCCTGCTGTTCTTTACGCCAGACGAGATCAGCATCGCTACGAGTATAACAGTCCAGACCAGGCCGAACATAAGCAGCGCAACGCCAAAACCGCCGTCTTTTACTTTTGTCACCATGACGGTACCGGCAATAATCATGCCTATTCCGACGGCTACGAAAGGAATCATGAACACAAAGCCCAGCAACTGAGCTTTCCTGTTGAATGCGGTATCTGTACTGCTGCCGGTCTCTTGATAGGTCGCTTTTGCCTTTTGCACGGGGACACCGATCCGGGCATCACCTTTCAGAGCTGAAAACACTGATACCGGTTCAACGTCGAGCGGCACCTCCGTATATTCGACGTCCTTATCTTTTTTGTATTTCCTGATCATGATGATCAAAAACGGCACAAACATTCCGCCTATAAAAAGGACAGGGATAAATGACGCTGCCAAAGATATACTTCTAAGAGCTCCGGAATCAAGCTTTTTATGTGCGTCGTTCAGTGCTAACTCAAAAGAGTCATTCAAGGCTTTACCTACATCCGTGCCGCTTTCGAGCTCTTCCTGCAAAAGCATTCTGAAGTCAGTAAACATCGATTCGGTAATGACCGGATCCGTTTCATCGCCCTGGACGGCTTCCCAGGAAAAATCAGGAACTCTGATGGTTCCGTTCTTATAACCTTCGATCTGGTCTTCGGGTATCGCATAAACGAAGACCCAATGCTGCTCATCACTGAAATTGTCCGTATAAGTGTTAAAAGTATACGATTCCAGGCTCGGATGTCTGTACCAGTCTTCGTAACGCACCGTATAGATGACAGAACAAATACCGGTCAATTCCTGATACTCATCGAGCGTCCCCAAAAGCTCATCTTCATTCCCGATAACACCGATATTGTCATGGATAGCGGGAGCATCAGTGTATTTTGCTTTGAGCTTACGCGGAGCAGAAGAGGCTATTCCAAGTATTGATACCAAAACGCTGAATACCGCTATGACGGCCACGGCGATAACAGAACCCCGCGTCGTTTTTTGAGGTTTGCTGTTCGAATAAAAATACTCATCTATGCCCGTAGATGAATAATGTCTCACATAACGTCTTGATCCCGGAAAATAGTGCGAGGAGATGCGTGTACTGCTTCCTCCGCTACCGGATCCTCCGTGAGATCCTCCTCCGTGTGAACCGCCGCCGGATGAATGTGGCATAATCTATCCCTTCCTTTTTGCCTTATTCATTATTGTTTCGGTACTACTGCATAGAAGACCAGGTCTTCAGAACCGCTGTTTATCAATGAATGTGAGTGTCCTTCGGGACAATAGTGGCAGCATCCTGCTTTTACTGACAATTTCTCGTCATCGTAAAGGACTGTTCCCTCGCCCTCCAAGATGAATATGATCTCGCAGGAGCCCTCATGCTTGTGATAGCCGATTGAAGCGCCTGCCGGGAGCTTGCCCTTCATCATCTTGTTGACGCCGTCAGTGATCATCTTGTTATAGAAGACGCCTTCACCGTCTTTAAAACTCGGATTTGCCTTCCATTCGATCTGGTTATAGTCATTAACCATAAATGCCTCCAAACGCAATATTTTCAAGTGTGTAACATTGTTACACTGTGGTTTTTCCTCTTAATTCTGCCCTGATCCGAAGACTTCGAGCGCTTCGACGATATTTATGTCGGAATACTCGACCTCACCGGAGAAAACTCTGCAGATCTCAGCTATGCCGCAACCCTTCGAAGCGAGATCAGCGATAAGGTATGTGGCTTCTGCAGCAAATCTTCCCTCGCCCTGGTAGCGGTACAACAGATATCCCGCGAAGTTTGTAAGAGCCTTTGAGTTCTCAGATAAAGCCTTTTCTTCATCTTCAAGGGTCACCGGAGCATCGATCAGCTTCTTAAGAAGTACTGTCCACTTGTGATCAAGTACCTCCATGCCGTTAAAGATCTCTGCTCTGAGCTTAGGGCTGGCCCTTTTGCCTCCGCTTATCTCGGAAAGCCTTTCCGTAAGCGGCTTTGACTCATCGAAAATAACCTTAAGATACTCCGGGAGTCCGGTTTTCGAGCCGTCTTCACCAATAAGTTCAAACCCGCACTCCCTGCCAAGGATCAGCTCGCAGGCTGCCTCACAGACCATGCCGATACCGCCCTCGATATGACCGTCAACTTCGTTATAAAAACGCGGATGTTCCTTGCAGATATCGCAAAGATAGTCTTCTCCGTGCTTAATTATCATCTCGCACAGTCCGTCATCTCTAAGGAACGGACATCTGCCGTCATCTCTTAAGATAAAGCCGCCGTCCTTGATCTTGCCGGAGATCTCAGGGTCTTGCGTAAAACGCGCGATCGAAGCCTTATCTATGCCGATCTCCCAGCCTGCGCAGCACGTGTGACGGCACTCTTTGCCCTTGCATCTGAAATCTTTGTAATAATCCGGCCAATAAATTGTCACGATAATATCACTCTCTTTTCACCACCAATTACATATACTGTAAATTGATGAAATAGGTTATTAGTTACGCAAGTCTAATTATACCGAAAGCTTGCGAAATGAGGAATAACCATAGAGATCAGGGGGACTTAAATGAGCGCGTTTTCTGAGGACGACAAGAATAAATTCAAGGGTTCTGAGAGATCAGAGTCTGAATCTATGGCGTCCGGTATTACAGGCGCAGCGGGAGCCGCACCTTTAGATGCCGCTTCAGATTTTGAATTTCCCAGTCCTTACTACCCTGAAAAGCCGGTTGTAGAAGTTTACAACATACCGAAAGTCCGCACCGATGAATTCCCTGATTTTCCTTATGAGGAAGTTCCTGTCGGGGAAGTTGCGGTTGAAGAGGCCAAGGCAGAAGAAACTCCGGTTGCAGATACTCCTGTTGAAGAAGTACCCGTAGAAAAAGCTATAGCCGGGGAAGTCCCTGTAGAAGAAGCGGCAGCAGAAGAAGCCGTTTATGAGACGCCTGCAGAGGAATATGCTGCTGAAGACACACCGGCCGGTGGAGAACCCGATGGCTATGATCCTGCGGCATATGAGTACGCTAACTCCGAGCCCGAATACTACGATGATAACGAGACGATCGAAGACGAGCTCACCGAATCTTATGATTCATACGAACCCGAAGCAGAATTTGAATCTGAATATGAAGGCGCAGCAGCAATAGAAGCTGCAAGAAGGTCGTCCGATAAGGAGCGCACGACAAGGAGCGCAGCCGGCACAATAATCGTCGGTATTATGGCTTTGGCCGGCATTCTCTTCGTTGGCGCCTACGCCCTTTACTATGACAACAAGAAAATCGATATCGCCAATGTGGTAGCGGCATTTGAGATCACGACCACAACTACCGAGGAGACCACTGAGAGCGCCGAAGAAACTACGGCTAAGCCGACCGCGACACCTACTCCAAAGCCGACAGCTACGCCCACTCCTTCTCCTACGCCCTCTCCGACTCCTACCACGGCACCCGAAAACAACAATAACAACGGCTTCTATTATGTAGCTCCGCCTAAGGAAACAACTGCACCGCAAACGACTGAGAACACCGAGGGTAATACCGGTGAAGGAAGCGGTGGCGAAACTGGTGGTGAAGGCACCGGTGAAGGCACTGAAGGCACTGGTGAAGGAACCGAAGAAGGCACTGAAGGCACTGAAGGCACCGATGAAGGCACTGAAGGCACTGGTGGCACTGTTAACGGAACTGAAGAAGGCGCTGGTGGCACTGAAGGTGGTGGCACTGAAGGTGGCAGCGACAAGACTAACCCCTAAGCATCCAAAAGAGTTTCTTAATAAAATCCCGAATTCAAGGTCATGGAGCAATCCGTGACCTTGTTTCGTTTCGGGAGGGCCCGCCGCATACCTCATTTGATTTGAGGTGCGGCGCGAGTATAATTACCCTTAGCAGAAAGAGAACGCTTTGCGCCTGTGGCGGGTCCGGCACGATTCTTAATAGGCTTCGCAGGCAGCCGGGTCGTGTACGATCTTGTACATCCAAGAATTGTCTTGGATTTAATGATTTCTCTTTCTGCTTATTTATTGGAGGATTCTGATGTCGCTTATAGATAAGCTTTTCGAGAAGAGCATCTGGGAGAAGTTCTACGACTACAAGACGGGACTTCGCTGCTCAAAGCGCTTCACCAAAGAACTGCGCGCGTTTATCGATGCCGAGGCCTATCTCAAATATGAGGACGCGATAAGGACCTGCGAAGGCCTTCCTCTTCCCTCCAAATCCATCATCAGCAAGATGAGCAGCCAGAAGAAGCGCACGGTCTACAAGTACCCGTACGATTTCAACATGGTCTTAAAGCTCCTGACATATCTCACGCTTCGCAAATATGATTCCATCTACACGCCCTGCCTATATTCATTCCGTCCCGGCGTGTGCGCCAAAGATGCGATCATGAATATCACGCACACGAAAAACATTCACTCGATGTATTCGTACAAAGTCGATGTCAGCGATTACTTCAACTCGATCCCCGTGCCCAAGATGGCTGAAGCTCTTGAGCAGACGGTCACTGATGACGATAAGCTTCTTGCCTTCATGAAGGCACTCCTCTGCGAGGAAAGAGCGCTTATCGGTGATAGCGAAGTGCGCGAACAGAAAGGCATCATGGCCGGCACGCCAATCGCGTCATTCTACGCAAACCTTTACCTTAAGGATCTGGACGAGTGGTTCTATGAGCGCAGGATCCTTTACGCGAGATATTCTGACGACATAATCGTTTTCGCGCAGAGCGAAGAAGAGCTCGCGTCTTACAAGAACGTGGTCCAGGAGCACCTTAATTCTAAGGGCCTCACGGTCAATCCCGACAAGGAAGTATTTGGCACGCCCGCGGACGGCTTCTGCTTTCTGGGCATCGAAGCCAAGAACGGCGAGATCGACATCGCACCCGCTTCAGTCGTAAAACTCAAGCAGAAGATGCGCCGAAAAGCACGTGCGCTTGGCCGCTGGTATCACCGTAAAGGATTGGATGGTACTAAAGCCGCAGCTGCCTTCATCCGCATCTTCAATCACAAGCTTCTCGAAGTCAATGAAGATTCTGACCTCACCTGGAGCCTGTGGTTTTTCCCCGTCATCACGACACCCAATAGCCTTCACGTGATCGATCTCTACGCGCAGGACCTGCTGCGTTATCTTATCAGCGACACTCACACCAAATCGCGTTACAACGTGCGCTACGAGGACCTCAAGGAGTTAGGCTACAAAAGCCTCGTGAATGAGTATTACGCGCATAAGGATGATGCGTGAACTGCGCTACACTTTTCTAAGTCGCGAAAACACTCCGACGTACTAAAAAGCAAAAACAGCCATTTTAGTCCGTAGGTTTTGCCTTGCAAAGCACCCTGGCACCGGAAAATGACGGACTAAAAAGTTAAATTGCTTGTTTTAGTACGTCGTAATCCGCAGAAATTCCACCAAAAGGCAAGAAACCTACGGACTAAAATCAACATAAACGCGTTTTAGTACGTCAATTCGTACACTTTTTCAGCATTTTTCGGGCGCGCGTAAAACCGTGCGTAAATCCATGCGTGATTCGGGCGGTTTTAGGCTTGGGTTTACGCTAGTTTGGCGGAAAATGCGTAAACCCGTGCGTGATTTGACCTGATTTAGGCTTGTTTTACGCACTCCCCGAAAACAGGGTCTGCTGCCCGCATGGAGCCGTTCAGTGACGAAAAGCGACACGAAATGACGCCAAAACGTGTCATTTTACGGCAATATCCGCGAAAGTGACGAAAACTGACACAAAACGTGCGCAAAACGTGTCATTTCGCGTCACTGGCGGAAGCGGGTCCCCACGCGTCACTGGTGGAAGCGAGCCCCCGCCCACAAAAAAAAGGCTGCCCCTCAGGACAGCCTCTATGCAAACTCAATCTATTCCCTATTACTATCAGTTATTCAGCTACGAGCATGTTGTATGCTTCGATCTTCCTGATCCTTCTTGTCTGCAGGAGAGCAAGTACGAAGGATACTATAGCCAGGCCGATGCCGATCAATACAACACCTGCTACCGGAATGTCGAAGCTGCACTTCATAAGTCCGAATGCATGCATGAATGTCGACATGTAAGGGTTGGCACTAAAGTAAGATCCGATGGAGAACACGATTATGGATACGATCACAGGCGGCATGAAGCTTAATGCTGTCTGGAGCATGAGGCTTCCGGATGTATAACCAAGCGCCTTGTAGATTCCGTAATCCTTTCTCTTGTGATAGATAAGTGACTTGATCAGGAGGAAAAGGATGAGTCCGATTACGACTACCGAAACAACTATCATTACGATAAGCATCATTGCTGATATGCTCTTGAATGTAGTCATGCTGCCTCCGATGATCTTAAAGAAGTCCATCGTATTAATTACGTGTGCGCCATACTTATCCTTGCACTCTTCAAGTATCTTTTCCGTCTCTTCGATATTGGCATCATTGTCACTGCTTTCGTTTGCAATATCAAACCAGAACCAGCCGGGGATCTGATCGATATCCAAAAGATGATCAGCTGCCTTATATGTAAGAAGCGCTTCGCGTCCTGCATTGTTGGTCGTCTGGATAAGACCTGTGATCAGGTAATTAAATGAATTATCACCATAATCGAGTTTGATCTCATCGCCGATGTCATATCCGTATTTTTTCGCAAAAGAACCGCTTATAACTACTTCGTTGTCATACTCAGGAAGTCTTCCCTTGTAGCAGATGGAGGAATTCCTCATTTTCGAAGGATCCTTGACGATGTATGTGAATAAAGACTCTTCTTCGTTGTAGTACAGACTGAGGTTAATGATCTCTCTTACGTTTTCTACATCCTTCCTGGATTCGAGATAATCACGGATCGCATCCTTGGTCTCGAGGTCAGATGCTACAACACCGGCACAAAGTTCGGTAGTAAGGATCTCAACCTTCGGATTACGGCTGAAGTTTTCGAACATGAGGAGAGCTATGATACATGCGAAAACCATGAATCCGACTACGAAGAACGTGATGACATTCTGCTTCATGTTGCCGAAGAAAGTCTTCATCGCAAGGCTCATTGTGGGATTTAAAGAAGTCTTATCAAGTGCAACGTGATTCTTCTTGAAGTTATGTGACTCAACGCCTTCTTTTAAAGCTACGATAGGATGGATCTTTCCGATCTTTCTTGCACTCAGCACAGTAACTATAAGAGCGAATACGATTACAAATGCAATCGGGATCAATGTCGCCATTAGATTAAAAGATATGTTGTAGGAAAGTCCCATCTGACCGATCATGATCCCTGCAAATATCGGCATGAAAACATATGAAAGAATTATGCCCGTAATGCTTGCGATAACTGCCAGAGCAAGGAACCAGACGATAAGTGACAACTTGATATCCTTACCCGTATATCCGATAGCCTTAAGAGCTCCCAAAGTCTTCATGTTCTCATTAACGTAATTCGAAATGCAGTTTGCGAGCATCATTGCAACGGCGATTACGATAAGAGATGTGAGAACAAGGATAGATACTGCAACGATGAGTCCGATAAATGTTCTGTTGCTGATAACGACATCCAAAGGGCTTCCGTCCATGACGGTATTGGGATTAACCTTTAACATCTCGTTGCTGATCCTGATCCTGAAAGCGCCCGGCTCCACGCCGTCTTTAAGGTCATAGATAATAACGATGCATTCGCCCGTTTCGTGTTCCTCATCCCAGACCTTCTTATAGCTTGCGTCATCAAGAACGAATTCATATCTGCCTGTATTGTTGCCGCCGCCGTATACGACGTCATTAAAGCCTCTTACCTTATAGCTGTACTTCTTTCCGGCATTCTCGAATTCATAAATATCGCCGATCTCATATCCGCCTGAAGTATTAAACTGATAAGGCAGGTAAACATAATTCTCGGTTATTGAAGTATCTTCCTTAACGATCTCAAAGAAGTTCATTTCTCTGGTAAAAGCGGATGAGTCTGTTAAGTTCAGACTGATGCCGACCTCACCATCACCGAAAGGCAGAGAAAGCGTAGGATAATTCAGATTGCGGTATACATAATATTGGTCCGTATCTTTGCCGATAAGTTCTTCGATCTTCTCATCTGTAAAGCCTTCGAGATCATCTCTTATGAGAATAAAACCGTCGCCGCCTTTAAGTCTTTCAGCTGCTTTTTGCGCTGTCGGATAGCAATCGAAAAAGATCAGGAGCGAGATGCCTACCAGGCATGTTGCGATCATCATCAAAAGGAATAAGCCGACAGACGTACCTCTGTTTTTTCTGAGGTTCGATTTTGCAAGTAATAATACCTTGTTCATGATTACCACCCCATCTTTGCGAGGAAGTCATTAAGCTTCTGATGACGCTCCTTATCACCGGTCACATACTTGCCGAGATTGCACTCGCCTGCGATCTCACCGTCCTTGACGTAGAGCACGCGGTTACCTCTTCTGGCACTTGTGATATCATGTGTGACCATTACGATCGACTGGCCCTTCTCGTTAAACTTAGTAAGCGTATCAAGCACAGCCTTACCTGTCTGTGAGTTCAAAGCTCCTGTCGGCTCGTCAGCGAAAACAAGCTTCGGATCATTGATGAGAGCTCTTGCGATACCTACTCTCTGCGCCTCACCGCCTGAGATCTGCGAGGGGAACTTATTCCACAAAGCCTCTTCGATACCTACAGCCTTCAGAAGTTCGCCGGCCTTCTTTACAAGGATCTTCTTATCTCTGTATACGAGAAGTCCTGCTGCCAAAAGATTATCCAGAACGCTCATTGATTCTACGAGGTATACCTGCTGGAAAACGAATCCGCAGTTGCTTCTTCTGAAGAGCGCGAGCTCGTCGGTATTCATCTTGGTGATCTCTTTGCCGTCGAAAGATACAGAGCCCAATGTCGGTTTGTCCATTCCTGAGAGCGAATAAAGAAGTGTTGATTTGCCTGCGCCCGAAGCACCCATGATGATCGTGAAATCACCTTCATAGATCTCAAGGTCTATATTCTTAAGCACGTGCTGCTGAATGCCGCCGTTGGAAAAAGTCTTACAAAGTTTCTTGGTTTCAATAATGTTTTTCATGTCTTGCGACCTCCTTATAGCATAGAGGATATTCTTTTAACCCTTAAATGCCTTTAAGGAACTCTTAAATAGTTCTTAAATCAGTTTCTGTAATAAATCGCGAAAATCTTTTCGAGAATTACAGAAAAATGCGTTTCCCTGTAATTTCCGGGCTCTTTTAGAGCGTTTATTACAGACGGCGGAAAACAGGGGTCAGACAAGCCTCAGATATACGGCAACTTCAAAACCTTTTTCGAGGTTCCTGAGGCCAAGCTTGCCGTTCATCTTTTCAACAAAGTAATTAGTAAGATAAAGGCCAAGACCTGCGCCGTCCTTATCCACAGCGTTGCTGCCTCTTTTAAATTTCTCAGTAAGCAGAGGGATCTCTTCTTCCTTAACGCCGGGACCTTCGTCTGCGATCCTTATTATAAGATAATCGCCCGCGGTCTCGGTATTGATCTTAATAGAAGTATCCGCGTATTTATAAGAATTCATAAATATATTATCGAAGACCTGCTGGAGCCTCAATTTATCGATGAATACGTTGCATTCGGGAATAGTAAAAGCTCCCGCGCGCTTAAGATAATCAGAGTTGCTGATAAGGCCGGTGATAATGTCAGAAGGCTGCATTCCGGGATTAACACCGATCTCAGTTATATCCTGGACGCTTGATGTGAAGAGGTTATCCACAAGTGATTTTATCTGATCGGTCTTGGCATTGATAACACCGAACATCTCCTTGGTCCTGTCTTCTTTTGTGACCTCGTAACCGATCTCGGAAGTAGACTTGATGGACGCGATGGGAGTCTTGATATCGTGTGATAATTTGGCGATCATTTCCTTCTTGTCGTCGCTCGCTTTTTTCTCTGCGATACGTGCCCTCTTAAGCTCAGTGCGCATGAGATCAAAGCTCTCGGTGAACGCGCCGAAGACATGTCCTTTATCCATCTCAAGAGGCATGTCGAGATTGCCTCCGGCGACTCTCTCGGCGAATGAATTAAGGTTCTTAAACGGCGTGATAATGCTCTTTCTGATGTAGATATACCAGAAGACAAGGATGACTATCTGGAGCACGCCGACGATGACGGAAAGCATTATAACTTTAGTCTTTACGCCGTTTAACTGTTCATCCGTGCTGTAATCGAAGATGACCTTGCCGATGACTTCGCCGTCGACTTCAAGATCAAGTATCAGTCCGCGCGTCTTTATCGCATCATTTACGGATTCCGCAAGGCCGTCACGGGTCTTATATACAAGCCTGCCGTCATTATCGATGACCGTATAATCGAGCTGGGTATTGTACTTGGATGTGTCACCGTAATTCTCGGAGACCGAATACATGCATTCATTGACTTTGACGGGGTCAGTCTTAATATCCTTGATCCCGTAGACAATGAAAAAACACGCCAGAGCTTCGGCGATAAAAGTAAGGATCAGCAGAAAAATGAACGGCGCTTTTTTCATAATATTATTCGGGCGCTACGAACTTGTAGCCTTCCTTCCAGACGGTCACGATGTACTTGGGATCCTGCGCGTCCTTCTCGATGGCTTCCCTTATCTTTCTGATGTGAACGTTCAGCGTGCCGTCTGTCGTGAACTTATCGTTCCAGACGTTATCGAAGATCTCTGTTTTTGTGACGAGTCTGTTCTTGTTCGCGATAAGGTAGTCTAAAAGCTTCCATTCGATCGATGTGATCTTCTTTTCCTCGCCGTTTACGAAAACAGTTTTGTTAGCTGAATCAAGCTTAAGATAGCCGTCATCAAAATCGGTCTTCGGCGCGGATAAAGCATCGGAATCGGCACTTGCAAAACGCTTTAACACCACCTTTACCTTCGCGAGCAGAACGCCCAGAGAATAAGGCTTTTCGATGTAATCGTCACCTCCGATATTAAGGGCGATTATCTTGTCGTCATCAGTATTCCGGGCCGATATAAAAAGGATCGGAATATTAAGAGTCTGACGGATCTTCTTGCAGAGCTCAAAGCCGCTGCCGTCAGAAAGATTTATGTCGAGGAGCACAACGGCAGGTTCGTTGTTGCTCAAGAAAACGTTGGCTTCAGCAGCTGAATATACGGCCGCCGTCTTAACGTCGAACATGTTGAAATACTCTGCCGTATTATTCGCAAGCTCTTTCTCGTCATCGATTATCAAACAGTCGTAACGCATGTATCCTCCTTAATATTCGATCTCTTCCATACCGCTCGAATAGTCGCGGAAAAGTCTGATGCCGCCGGCATTTGCGCCGAACTCATCCAGATCGATCGCAATAAAGATCTCACCGTCTTTATCCCTGAAGTAGTATGCAGTTCCCATCGGCGCACCGTCTCTTTCTGAAGGAAATAACTCATCTATTTCTTCGTATGACAGGAACTCATTGATGTAAGCGCCGAGCGAATCTAAAAATACAGCATCCGGATCGTAATTCTCATGGACATAATCTATGATATCGAATTCATTCGACTTGGTGTATTCACCGGTCGAAGCATCGTAGGTACCGATGTAAACATTATCTTCAACGTAAAGCAGATAGTTCATGGGGCGGAGATTTTTCGTGTCGTATTTTGCAAGAAGCTTATCAACTTCTTTTACTGCCTTCTTTGCATTTTCCCCGCTTTCACGGCTGTCAAAACTCAGCTTGTAAATACCGGTTTCAGGATCAAAACTGAAACCGTATTCTTCTGCCAGATCACGAAGTCCGCTGTCTGCTTTGTCCAGGAGATAGGCCTGATATTTCGTGTCAAAATCAGAAGATTTATACTCCTGATGCCCGAAAACGCTTCCGTCGATAACGATCGATGACATGGATGAAGTAACGCTGTATTCGATGCCGGTCTCCTTGTCTTTGAGATAAACCGTACGAACCTCGTCTTTGCCGCTTCCTGAGTGATCCTGACTTATATATTCACAGTCGCCGTAATTACTTTTCGCATAACGGATAAGATCTGACTTGCCCGATACCTTGCACGAACAGAGCGCCAGAACTGCTGCTAACATCAACAGGTAAATGGCGGTTCTTTTCACTGCAAAACGGGTTCTCATATCAATCCTTTTCAGACTGGTAATTGCCGGTCTTTACGTTGTAATAAGCAAATATCTCATCGCCGCCGGAATAAAAGGTATAGCTTACAAAGCGCATATCCTTGACATCATAATCAGCAAAGACGTCATCGATCTTATCAGCGACCTTAACCGCTTCATTATCTTCGATATCCCCGTCAAAAATTAGCCTTACGCTCTCTCCGTAATGACTGATCTCACAATCGTATTTTTCCTCTAAAGACTTAAGATCCTTTTTTGCCTCATCGAAGAGATAATCATAATACTTATCTTTGAAATCAGATGTCGTGCTCGCAGGCGGAATAATGTCAGATGCGGCAGAAGAATTGCCGTTCATACCGGATGTGACGGTATATTTGATGCCTGTCTCCTTGTCCTGAAGATACAGAGTGCGGTATTCGTTATTACCGCTTCCGCCGTGATCTTCCTTTAAGAATTTACAGTCACCATATACTTCTTTTGCATATTTCAGAAGACTGTTCTTGCTCCTGATCGTGCATGAACAGAGAGATAAAACTGCCGCAATGACCAGGATCCCTGCTATGGCTTTTCTAAAGTAATGTTCAGGATTGATCTTTTGCATACGGATTCCTCTTTTCCCCGCGGTCAGCCGTTTGCCGTATATGTCTTGGTAGCCGCGTTGTAAGATCCTACGAAAGCAGTCGAATTGACGTAGATGTGATATGTTATGGGACGGATATTCCTGTCGTCGTATTTTGCGAGGATCTTATCAAACTCTTCCGGCACCAGCTCGGCATATTCGCTGCTTCCGCGGTCGATGAAATTGATGTTGAACTTGCCGTACTCATAATCGAAAGTAAAATGATACTGTTCCTTCAGTACTTCGATCTCATCGCCGGCGCCTGCCTTGATCATGTATTCGACATAAAGGCCGTCAAAATTGGATGAAGTAACAGCGCTTTTACTGTCCTGGCTCTTCTTGGAAGTTACTTCGTACTGGATCCCCGTAGCCTTATCTTCGAGCACAACGATGCGTCTTTCTGTGCCGTTTAAGTTATCGCGGGTCTGGCTTATATACTTGCAGTCGCCGTAATTATCCTTACCGTACTTGACGAGCGCCCCCCTGCTTGCGACGCCGCAAGAACAAAGCGTTATTACCATAGAAGCCAGAAGCAGTCCGGCTGTTATCTTTCTTCCAATACTGGTGTTCTTCATTTGAAAACTGTTCCTTTACCTTTATTTCAAGATAAGATTTTACTTCAAAATCCCTTAATATGCTAATTTATGTGCCCGGGCAGGCTCTTTAGATCGTGATAACGAATACCTTCTTATACTCTTCTCCAAGCCTGTAGCGGTTGATCTCAGGCTTCTGGACGAGTTTTAAGCTGAATCCGTGCATCTCGCAGATGCGTGAAGACAAAGGCAGTCCCAGACCCGTGCCGCCGTCAGAAGCGCGCGACTCGTCGCCTGTTACAAATGGTTCGAAGATCTGTTCCTTCATGTCCTCAGCTATCTCGTCGCCGGTATCAGCCACAAAGATCCTGATATCTTCATCCGAAGTGACTGACACGCCTATCTTTGTGCCTTCGGGATTATGGCGTATCGCATTGGTAATGAGGTTCGTAATAACGCGCGACAGCTGCTTGCCGTCCGCTTCGATATAGACCGGATTATCAGGGATATTAACGTCCAGAGTATCGCCTGCGACTTCCACATCGGTATAGCTCAAAGCGCAGCAGGCACGTACTGTCTCGCAGATATCAAGCTTCTCTTTCTTGAGGGTAAAACCTTCGCTGTCGAGCTTTACATAATCTAAAAGAAGCGCTACGACCTCATTCATCCTGTCGGTCTTGGCCATTATCGCTTCGTGGTATTCGGTATTCTTTTCGGGAGGCACCATGCCGTCATTTAAAGCCTTCGCATAACCGTAGACGGTGGTCATGGGGGTCTTTAAGTCGTGGACGATATTGGAGATCATGAGGTAACGGCGCTTCTCTTCGGCGTGGCGCTCCTCATCTTTCTCATGCTCGAGTTTACGGATCTCTTTTGCCGCGGATAAAGCGAAAACAATACCTGCTACGACATAAGGTGTCACAAGGATTATCGCGATGACTAACAAAGAAAGCGCCAGGAGCCATGCAGCTCCGGGATTCTCATGCAGGTTAATGACCGTCTGTACAGCTGCTTTATTATTTCCGTTTGGTCCGGACAAAAGGCCTATAAGCGCGTTATATGCGCTTTCGGGAGATACATGGAAGAACGGCCATACTTTATTGACTATGGCTGTAGCTGCAACGACAAATAAAATAACGAAAAGCTTTTCGGAGCTCTCGGGAGATACGATCTCTTCAAGATTAAAGGCCTTGATAATAAACGGCATAAAGCATTTGTTCGTCACGAGTACGACCGCAAATTCGACCATGCTGGTAACGATCAGGACCAGAAAGAATCTGGAAAGGATAAAGCCTCTCAGCTGTCTTTCACTGCTCACCTTTCTGTCCTCCCGTAAAACCCTTCGTCATCTTCAGGCTTCAAGCCTGTAGCCTAATCCGCGCAAAGTCTTGATATAGCGTGAAGGATCGCTGTCGAGCTTGGTCCTGAGCTTGCTAATAGCGACCATTATATTGTTGTCGGCAACGAAATAATCCTCGCCCCAGGCATATTCATAGATCTGCTGCTTGGTAAATACCTTGCCGGAATGCTTCATCAAAAGCTCCATGATCTTATATTCAACAGATGTCAGTTCAATGGGCTGGCCTGCCTTTAAGAGCAGACATTTATCGGTATCAAGAACGAGATCGCCGCAGGAGATTGTCTCTTTCTTCTCTTCACTTCCTCCGAGCGCGTGGAATCTTCTTAAGAGCGACTTTACGCGGGCAACGACTTCCAGGGGATTAAAGGGCTTGCAGATATAATCGTCTGCGCCGACATTAAGGCCTAAGATCCTCTCGGCGTCAGCAGTCCTCGCGGAGATTATCATGACGGGAACGTTGCTTACCGCTCTGATGTCCTTGAGAACGTGTATACCGTCTTTTCCGGGCATCATGATATCGAGCAGAACGACATCAGGCTTAAAGCTCTCCATAGCGCCTGATACTTCTTCGCCTGTAGCGACTTCCGCTACTTCGAATTCATCGTTCTCAAGGTAGAGTCTTAAGAGATTCCTGATCTCCTTCTCGTCATCTGCGATCAATACTTTGTAACCCATAAAGTGCTCCATTTCCAAAGCCGGCCGGAGGAGACGAATCTCCTCCGGCTGCTCTTATTATAACCTATTCCTATTCCCCAATTTTCCTTTATCTGTCCCTATTCCGATTTTCATAAACTATCCCATATTATGCGGCGTTGATACCATACTTGATCGACTCATAGAGTGCTGCATCTGTTGCTGCCTTGTAAGGCTCTACGAAGAAGATTCCTGCAAGACCGAATGACAGTGCTGACAAAAGATCCCATCCGATGAAAGAAAGATCAAGTACGAAAGTTCTCCACTTGTTGCCCTTCATGAGTTCCTTGCTCTGATCCAAAGCGCTTCTGAAGTTGATCGTAGGATCTTCGCTTACGATATAAGGAACCAGTCTGTACTCATATGACTTGATGATTCCCGGAATGATGAACAAAAGGCTCCAGAGGAAGATAAAAAGATCTCTTAAGAATGCTGTCTTTACGACATTCTTGTAGTTCTTTGAATCGAAAACATATACGATGTTGCTGAGCTTTGCGGGTTCATCGAGATTCTTTCTGAAGAACTTTCTGCATCCGTATTCAAACGGTGCCATGAGGAAGTATCTGATTGCCAGTGAAAATGCAGTAGCGATAAGCATTACGATGAAGAATAGAATTGCTATTCCGATCAAGGCTCCTGCGAAGACTCCCGTGAATTCCGCGTCATCCTGGGAGATATGAGTTGTGACTCCGTTGCCCGGATCAATTTCGATATCAAAATCTGTCTCGCTCAGATCATCAGATGAAGAATAACCCGTGCTTGTTTCATCCTCGTAGGTTTGCATCATGCCTGCTGCGCTTCCGATCGAAGTTCCGACCGAGCTTCCGCTTGCTCCGGCTGTACCTATTACCAAAGCCAGGATCAATGCGACGAGCACACACTTCCAATAATTACCAAAAAAGCTCTTCTTACCTTTTTGCTTTACATTTTTCCTAGTCCACATATTTGCGACCCCTTTCTTTCTCTATTCCTATACGGAACTTTCCCCGGGTTCCTATCCCTTACGATGTTCATTCTACATATCGAACCTTAACTGCCTAATCGCTAAACCTTAACATAACATTAACTTAATCCTCCGAATTTGATACAATATTCTCGGAATTCCTAGGGATAGAGGGGGTAAAGCCATGTCAGAGAATGCTAATGTTCAGATCATCAATGAAGTCACCATGTCAAATACTGACGTTAAGTGCCCGGGATGCGGCGCTACCGTCAAGTACGATCCTGCGACACTTACAATGCTGTGCCCTTTCTGCGGCACTTCCAGAGCGTTGCCGCAGCCTGAAGCAGGAAAAGTTATCGAAGAATTAGACTTCAATTCCGCGGTCCAGCGCGCGAGCGTCAACTGGGGCGTGGTCCGTAAGCTGATCGTATGCGCAAACTGCGGCGGTCAGGCTCTTTACGATGCTTCACAGGTATCAGGATGCTGTCCTTTCTGCGGATCTACGAGCGTCATGCCTGCTGCTGAGAATGAGCAGATCATGGCTCCCGGAGCCCTGATTCCTTTCTTTGTTGATAAGGACAGAGCCCAGAGATGCTTTTGGGACAATGTAAAAAAGAAGCGTTTTGTCCCCAAAGATGTCCAGACCGCAAAGCTCGAGAACTTAGTAGGTCTTTATCTGCCCTTCTGGACATTTGATACCGACACGGTCTCTTCTTACGTAGCCAAAGTCGGTTTCACTCACGAGACCAAAGACGGTTCTTATACCACATATAAGAACTATAAGGGCGTGTGCAATTATTTCATAGATGACCAGATCGTTTTCGCGACCGACAAAGTCAGACATCCTTTTATCTCAAAGGTGCAGACTTTTAACTTTACACAGCTCGTTCCATATGCGCCGGAATATCTTGCAGGCTTTGCAGCCGAGCGTTATACGGTCGGTCTTAATGACGGCTGGGAGCGCGCGAAGGTCTACATCGATCAGAAGCTCAGGCACGACATCGGTGAGCACGAGCGTATCGAGCACAGGGGCGACTGCGTAAAAGAAGTTAAGCTCTCTACCAATTACTACAACGTAACGTTCAAATACATTCTGGCGCCGATGTACCTCGCCACATATAAGCACGCTAATAAAACGTACAATGTCGCCATCAACGGTCAGACCGGTGCGACATTCTGCGATGCGCCTTCTTATCTGTGGAAGATCATCCTGTTTATCGTGCTTGGTTTCCTTTCCATGCCGATCTTAACAGGCTTGCTCTCACTGCTGTTCAACACATTGTTCGGAGGAATGGGCGGCTGATTCAGCTGATCTTAGCCAGCAATCCGTCAGACAGTTTTTTATACTTGGTGTCGCCTCCGTTTTCGGATGCGAACTTCAGGTATGGTAAAGCACGCTCTCTGTCGCCTTTTTGAAGGATAATATTGCCAAGAGTATAGGATACACTGACCCTTACGATCAGGGCCTGGTCATCGCATTGCTCATATAATTCAGAATAGAATTCTTCTGCGCCGTCTAAGATGCCCTCTTTGACACGGATCATGTACTCGCGCCCCTTAACGAAGATCAATATCTGGTCGCGGTAGACCGGAGAAGTGATGCTGCGCCCTAGTTCTGAAAGCTCCGAAAGACTCTCGGATGCTTTTTCTAAATCACCTTTATTGATGTAGTA
>JAEEGK010000971.1_pt1 | contig 71594 bp, 75 predicted proteins | sample 8958771 | NCBI WGS metagenome assembly JAEEGK01 (sample SAMN16246547, study PRJNA631951) | gut metagenome | biome: gut microbiome; feature: rumen; material: SC-attached | host: Bos | place: Iran: Karaj | collected 2018-10
ACCTCTTCCCATCCCGAACAGAGAAGTTAAACACACCAGCGCCGATGGTACTGCCCCACCAGGTGGGAGAGTAGGCCGCTGCCGCTTTTCGGAAGCCCGATTGAAGAAATTCAATCGGGCTTCTTTCGTTACGGGCTCCGCCCTCCACCGAAAAGCGGCAGCGCCCTACGGGGCCTTATGATCCGGGGGAAGGATCCCCCGGAAACCCCCTCTGTCGGCTTCGCCTCCGAGTTTATTGGTTTCTGATTTCTTCTTTTCCGGCAGCGGCAGTCGCCACCGGAAGGCGTAGCCACCCTCGGCTCGTTAGAGGGAGGGGCCCGAAGGATACAAGTTCCCGCGTCAGCGGGGACGCCGTAGACTTTGGGAGGGATGAAGTGGAGCGAAGCGGAACGGAACCTTCCGGTGGCGAGCTGCCGTGCCGGAAAAAATGCTGGAAAACTGTAGAAGCTCAATTAGAGCTCGTCAGAGATGTTGTAGTGGTTGCGGTCGGCCTTGGAGCGGGCGATCATCTCGCCGAGGAATCCGGCGAGGAAGAGGATCACGCCAAGGATGACGGCGACCAGGGCCAGATAGAAGAGCGGCTGGTCGGTGACGGCGCGGTATTTCAGGCCCTGGGCCTGGTGCACCAGCTTGGCGACGATGATCCAGACGGTCATCACGAAGCCCACGAAGAACATGAAGAGGCCGCTGTAGCCGAAGAAATGCATCGGGTCGCCCCCGAAACGGGTCAGGAACCAGAGCGTCTGCAGGTCCAGGAAGCCGTTGACGAAACGGTTCATGCCGAACTTGCTCTTGCCGTATTTGCGCTTCTCGTGGTGGACCGGCTTCTCGGTAATCCGGGTGTAGCCGGCGTTCTTGGCGAGGTAGGGGATGTAGCGGTGCATCTCGCCGTAGACCTCGATGCTCTTGACCACTTCCTTGCGGTAGGCCTTCAGGCCGCAGTTCATGTCGTGCAGCTTGAGGCCCGTGATCCAGCGGGCCGTGGCGTTGTAGAGCTTGGAGGGGAGATTCTTGGTCAGGGCGTTGTCCTTGCGGTGCTGCTTCCAGCCCGACACGAGGTCGTAGCCCTGCTCGACGATCATCCGGTACATCTCCGGCAATTCGTCCGGCGAATCCTGCAGGTCGGCGTCCATCGTGAAGACGACATCGCCCTGCGCGCGCTCGAAACCGCAGTACAGGGCCGCGGACTTGCCATAGTTGCGCCGGAAGCGGATCCCGTGGACGTGGTCGTCGGCGGCGCTGAGCTGCCGGACCGTGTCCCAGGTCGCGTCCGTGCTGCCGTCATCGACGAACACCACTTCGTAGCTGTAGCCGTGTTCCTGCATCACGCGGGCGATCCAGGCGGACAGCTCGGGCAGGGACTCGCATTCGTTGAAAGCGGGGATGATGACGGAAATATCCATAAGACTAGTTCTGTTCGAAAGGATTCTTCGACGGGATGCTGCCGGACAGGATGCCGGCGACGATCGTGCCGAAGAGGGTACAATAAATCAGGTTGGAGAAGAACATGAAGGACTCCTTGCGCTCCTCCAGTCCGTCCACGAGAGCCAGGGCGTTGGAATCCATCATGGGATTCTCGCGCATGGCGTCGAACAGCTCCGTCAGCATCCCCGGATTGATGAAGGAGATGTAGACGAGGATGGCGGCCGAGTACAGCAGGGCCGACAGCAGCGCCACCGTCATGCCGAAGACGAACGGGCTGGCTCCGGCGCCGTCGGTGCGGCTGGCAGCATAGCTGCGCATGAAGAAGCGCATCAGGTAGATGCACCCTCCGAACTTGGCCACCCAGAGGATGAAATTGAAAAGAGAGAAAAGGAAACCTGCGCCGACCTTGGCAGCGAGCAGGCCCGTCAGGCCCGTGACTGCCACATAGGCGATGGAGACACCGCCGAGGATCAGACCGGCCTTGCCGGCACCCTCCCAAAATGTATTCTTCTCATTCATACCACACAAAGATACAAAAAATTATTGCTATCTTTGTAGGCTTAAATAATGATTTGACGATATGTTGACGATTGCATTCACCGATGGCTCCATCCGTCCCTGGGAGGACGAGGAGGCAAAACACATCTTCTGGCATTCTTCCGCCCACCTGATGGCGGAAGCGCTTGAAGCGCTCTACCCGGGCGTCAAGTTCGGCGTGGGACCGGCTGTCGAGGTCGGTTTCTACTACGACGTGGACCTGGGCGACCGGCAGATTTCCGAGTCCGACCTCAAGGCGATTGAGGACAAGATGATCGAGCTGGCGCGAACTAAGGAGACGTTCGAGCGCAAGGAGGTGTCCAAGGCGGATGCGATGGACTATTTCAAGAAGAAGGGCGACCAGTACAAGTGCGAGCTCATCCAGGACCTGGAGGACGGCAAGATCACGTTCTACACGAACGGCGCCTTCACCGACCTGTGCCGCGGCCCGCACGTCAAGCACGTCGACGACATCAAGGCCGTCAAGCTGACCGCCATCGCCGGCGCCTATTGGAAGGGCGACCAGAACCGCGAGCAGCTGACCCGTATCTACGGCGTCACCTTCCCCAAGAAGAGCATGCTCGACGAGTACCTCCAGATGATGGAAGAAGCCAAGAAGCGCGACCACCGCAAGCTCGGCAAGGAGATGGAACTCTTCACCTTCTCCAACCGCGTGGGCCTCGGCCTGCCGCTGTGGCTGCCCCGCGGCGCCGTGATGCGCAACATCCTGGAGAACTTCCTGCGCAAGAAGCAGGCGGAGCTGGGCTACCTGCCCGTCGTCACGCCGCACATCGGCAGCAAGGACCTCTACGTGACCTCCGGCCACTACGCCAAGTACGGCAAGGATTCCTTCCAGCCGATCCACACCCCGCAGGAAGGCGAGGAATATATGCTCAAGCCGATGAACTGCCCGCACCACTGCGAGATCTTCCGCAGCAGCCCGCGCTCCTACCGCGACCTGCCGCTGCGCTTCGCCGAGTTCGGCACGGTCTACCGCTATGAGCAGAGCGGCGAGCTGCACGGTCTGACGCGCGTGCGCGGCTTCACCCAGGACGACGCCCACCTCTTCTGCCGCCCGGACCAGCTCCAGGAGGAGTTCGAGAAGGTCATCGACCTGATCCTCTATGTGTTCAAGACGCTCAACATGACGGATTACATGGCGCAGGTCTCCCTGCGTGATCCGGACAACAAGGAGAAATATATCGGCACCGACGAGAACTGGGAGAAGGCCGAGAAGGCCATCATCGACGCCGCTGCCAAGAAAGGTCTCAAGACCGTGGTCGAGAAGGGCGAGGCCGCTTTCTACGGCCCGAAGCTCGACTTCATGGTCAAGGACGCCATCGGCCGCCGCTGGCAGCTCGGCACCATCCAGGTGGACTACAACCTCCCGGAGCGCTTCGAGCTGGAGTTCACGGACGCCGACGGCAGCAAGAAACGCCCGGTGATGATCCACCGCGCACCCTTCGGGTCGATGGAGCGTTTCACCGCCGTCGTGCTCGAACACACGGCCGGTCACCTGCCCGTCTGGCTCTCGCCGGATCAGGTTAAGGTGCTGCCAATCAGCGAAAAATATGAAGAATATGCTGAAAAAGTTTGCGAATTGCTGAAAAATTCCGAAATTCGCGCTTCCATAGACGCTCGCAACGAGACGCTTGGCAAGAGGATCCGGGAGATTTCCCTCCTCAGGGTGCCTGTGATCGCGATTGTCGGCGAGAAAGAAGCCACGGAAGGTACCGTCTCTGTCCGCAGGGAGGGTGTCGACCAGGGCTCCATGTCTGCAGAGCAGTTTGTGGAGTATATTAAAGCAGCGGAAGCTGAAGAACTTAAAAATTAGGAGGATTTAACTATCGCCGGACCTTACAGACCGAAGCCCTCGGGCTTCAAACCGGGTGGTCGGAAACCCGATCCTCGTCAGATGCAGAAGCGTGACGAGAATGAGCTGAACATCAACGAACAGATCACTGCCTCGCAGGTGCGTCTGGTCGGTGAGAACATCCCTGAACAGGGGGTGTATCCGATTGCTAAGGCCCGCCAGCTGGCGGATGAACTGGAGCTGGACCTGGTGGAGATCAGCGGCAAGGCCGATCCTCCCGTGTGCCGGATCCTGGACTATCAGAAGTTCCTGTATCAGCGCAAGAAGAAGGCCAAGGAGATGAAGGCCAACGCCGCCAAGGTCGTGATCAAGGAGATCCGCTTCGGTCCCAACACGGACGAGCACGATTTCCAGTTCAAGCTCAAGCACGCGCAGGAATTCCTCCAGGAGGGCTCCAAGGTGAAGGCCACGATCTTCTTCCGCGGACGCTCGATCATGTTCAAGGACCAGGGCGAGAAGCAGCTGCTCCGGTTCGCCGTCGAGCTCGAAGAGTTTGGCCGCGCCGAGAACATGCCGGTCCTCGAAGGCAAGCGAATGACAATGATGATTGCTCCTACCAAGAAAAAGTAGGGATCATATAGTATTAACAATTAATTATTTAAAACAATGGCAAAGCTTAAAACCAACTCCGGTGCCAAAAAGCGCTTCACGCTTACCGGATCGGGAAAGATCAAGAGGAAGCATGCTTACCACAGCCACATCCTCACCAAGAAAACCAAGAAGCGCAAGCGCAACCTGGATCACTTCGCCCTCCTCGAGAAGGCTGATTACGTGCGTGTAAAAGAAATGTTGGTTCTCTAAAAGTATTGAATTATGCCTAGATCAGTCAACTCAGTCGCCTCCAGGGCGCGCCGCAAGAAGATTCTCAAGAGAACCCGCGGTAACTTCCTTGCACGGAAGAATGTTTGGACCGTAGCCAAAAACACCTACGAGAAAGGTTTGACCTATGCATACCGTGACCGCAAGGCCAAGAAGCGCAACTTCCGCGCTCTCTGGATCCAGCGTATCAACGCTGCCGCCCGCCAGTACGGTATGTCCTACTCCCAGTTCATGGGCAAGCTGAACGCCCAGAACATCGGGCTGAACCGCAAGGTCCTCGCCGACCTCGCGATGAACAACCCGCAGGCGTTCGAAGCTATCATCAATTCTGTAAAATAATTGTGTAGAAAGTGAGCTGGAAGGATCTTACTCAGAACAAATGGACGAAGTTCATCTTTTGGGCTTTGCTCTATCTGGTTTGGGTGATCTGGCTCGGGAATTTCTGGTGGCTGCTGGGTCTCGGAGTTATCTTCGATATCTTCATCACCCGCAAGGTCCACTGGAATTTCTGGAAGAAACGCTACAAGGAGGGAGAGAAGCACAGTTCGTGGAACGAATGGCTCGATGCCGTCATCTTTGCCGTCATCGTCGTCACCTTCATCAACATCTTCTTCTTCCAGGCGTTCAAGATTCCTTCCTCCTCGATGGAGAGCAGCCTCTATACCGGAGACCACCTCTTCGTCAGCAAATTGACATATGGCCCCAGGATCCCGCAGACCCCGCTGACCATTCCCTTCACGCACAATACGATCTTCGGGAAGAAGTCCTATTCGACCCTCATCCAGAACAAGTATCGTCGCCTGAAAGGACTCCGTGAGGTCAAACGTGGAGACTACGTGGTGTTCGGCTACCCCAACGGAGACACCGTGCTCCGTCGCGATCCGCAGGGAGACTACTACGAGCATGTACGCAAGCTCGGCAGGGCTTCCGTGGAGAGCATGGGCGGCGTCATCACCCGGCCGACGGACAAGAAGGACTTCTACGTCAAGCGCTGTGTCGCGATCCCCGGCGATACGCTGGAGGTCAGGGACGGCCTGGTGTGGATCAACGGCGAGAAGCAGCCGGTCTATCCCGGCGTGCAGTATAGCTACACGGTCCGTACGGACGGCCGGAAGATCAACGCCAGGACGCTTGAGAAGCTCGACATCGGCCCCTATGAGGCTTATTTCGACCCTTCGATGCCCGGCTACCCGGAACTCTTCCTGACGGAGGAGAAGCGTGCGGAAGTCGAGAAACTGCCCAACGTCGAAAGCGTTTCGGTCAACCTCTCCACGCATCCCGCGCTCGTCTACCAGGAGATCTTCCCGTACACGCAGGACTCCGGCTGGACCAGGGACAATTTCGGACCGCTTTGGATTCCCCGCAAGGGGGTGACCGTCCCGCTCACGCAGGACAATGTCGCGCTCTACGAGCGGATCATCTCGGTCTACGAGAATGGCGATTTGCAGCAGGCGCTCCGCGAGGGCTCCTACACTTTCAAGCAGGATTATTACTTCATGATGGGTGACAACCGTCACAACTCACGCGACTCCCGTTATTTCGGGTTCGTGCCCGAGGACCACATCGCCGGCCGGCCGGCCGTGATCTGGCTTTCCTTGGATCAGACGAAGCGGTTCCCCCATAATATCCGGTGGCGCAGATTCCTGAAGTTTCTCTAGGTTTCGATTTGGAAATCAGAAAATTAAAAGCGATATTTGCACCCCGTTCCAGTAGTAAAAAGTAAAAAAAAGATAAAACCATGGCAAAAGTTTGTCAAATCACCGGAAGGAAGAGAATGAAAGGCAACAACGTTGCCCATTCCAAGCTGCGCACCAAGCGCGACTTCTCCCTCAATCTGAAGAACAAGCGGTTCTGGAGCGAGGAAGAGCAGAGATATGTGACCCTCAAGGTTTCTTGCAAGGGTATGCGGATCATCGAGAAGAACGGCCTCGAGGCCACGCTTCGCGATGCCAAGAAGAAAGGCTTGATTAACCTTGTTTAAATTTTCAGACTATGGCAAAGAAAGCAAAAGGAAACAGGGTGCAGGTCATCCTTGAGTGCACGGAGCAGAAAGCCAGCGGCGTGCCCGGCATGTCCCGTTACATTACCACCAAGAACAAGAAGAACACTCCGGACCGCCTCGAGCGCAAGAAGTTCAACCCTTACCTCGGCAAGGTCACGGTCCATCGTGAAATCAAATAATTAAAGGAGATTAGATTATGGCAAAGAAAGCAGTTGCTACCTTCGCAGCCAAGGCCGGTGCCAAGAGCATGGTCAAGTGCATCCGCATGGAGAAATCCCCGAAGACCGGCGCTTACGTTTTCGCTGAGCAGCTCGTCGAGGCCGAGAAGGCCAAGGATTATTTCGCCAGCAAGAAATAATTTTCTCCTCTATACTGATAAAGAGGGGTTCCGCCATCGCGGGACCCCTCTTTATTTGCATAATAATTGTTATCTTTGTAAGCTATGGCATTAAGTTTCTTTCAAAGGATTTCCAGAGCCGTAATCGGCAAGTCGCGGGTGGATGAAGACACCCTCGACGCGATCGAGGAGGCGTTGGTCGAGTCGGACATGGGCGTCGACACGACGCTCAAGATCATCGACAACCTGGAGGAGCGCGTCGAGCGCGACAAATTCATGTCGTTCGACGAGCTGGTGGGCCTGCTCCGCGAGGAGATCGGGGCCCTGGTGGACGAGAGCGTCGAACCGTTCGACTTCAGCAAGAAGCCTTATGTCATCCTGGTGGTCGGCGTGAACGGCGTGGGCAAGACCACGACCATCGGCAAGCTGGCCGCGATGCTGACCCGCCAGGGCAAGAAGGTCCTGCTGGGCGCTGCGGACACGTTCCGCGCCGCCGCGGTGGACCAGCTCACCATCTGGGCCGAGCGCGCCGGCGTGGACATCGTCAAGCAGGCGATGGGCTCCGACCCCGCCTCGGTGGCCTACGACACCGTCTCGGCGGCGGTCGCCCGCGGCGCCGACGTGGCGATCATCGACACGGCCGGCCGCCTGCACAACCGCGTGGACCTGATGAACGAGCTGACCAAGATCCGCAACGTCATCCGCAAGGTCGTCCCCGACGGCCCGCACGACGTGATGCTGATCCTGGACGCCTCCACGGGCCAGAACGCCTTCGCGCAGGCGAAGGAATTCGCCCGGGCCACCGACATCACCTCCCTGGCCGTCACCAAGCTCGACGGCACCGCCAAGGGCGGCGTGGTGGTGGGCGTGTCCGACCAGTTCCACATCCCCGTCAAGTTCATCGGCGTGGGCGAGGGGATCGACGACCTCAAGGTGTTCGACAAGCAGGAATTCGTGGAGCAGCTGTTTGCTCCGGAAGATTTGAAATAGATAAAAAAGACAAAGATATGAAGCTCAGTTACAATTGGCTCAAGGAGTATTTGAAGTGCGACCTGACGCCGCAGGAAGTGGCGGATGCGATGACCGCGATCGGCATCGAGGTGGATGGCGTCGAGGAGCAGGAACAGATCCCGGGCGGACTCGCCGGGGTCGTGGTGGCCGAGGTGTTGACCTGCGAGGCGCATCCGGATTCCGACCATCTCCACATCACCACCGTCAACGCCGGTGCGGGCGAGCCGCTGACCGTCGTGTGCGGCGCCCCCAACGTGGCCGCCGGCCAGAAGGTCCTCTTCGCCCAGCTCGGCACGGTGCTGCCCGGTGATTTCAAGATCAAGAAATCCAAGATCCGCGGCGTGGAGTCGTTCGGCATGATCTGCGCCGAGGACGAACTCGGCATCGGCGAGAGCCACGAGGGCATCATGGTCCTCCCGGCGGACGCCGTGGTCGGCACGCCGGCCAAGGAATACCTCCACCTGGGCACGGAAGCGGTGATCGAGTATGAGATCACGGCCAACCGCATCGACGCGGCCTCCCATTGGGGCGTGGCCCGCGACCTGTATGCCTGGCTGAAGCTCAACAACCGCCCCTGCGAGCTGGTCAAGCCGTCCGTCGACGCCTTCCGCGAAGGCGCCGGTGAGGGCATCCAGATCGAAGTGCGCGACAGCGACGGCGCCCCCCGCTACACGGGCATCACCGTCAAGGGCGTCAAGGTCGGTCCGTCTCCGGAATGGCTTCAGAAGCATCTGATGAGCATCGGGCTGCGCCCGATCAACAATATCGTGGACATCTCCAATTTCGTGCTCTTCGAGCTCGGCCAGCCGCTCCACACCTTCGACGCCGGCAAGATCGGCGGCCACGTGGTGGTGCGCCGCGCCGCCGAGGGCGAGCTGATCCGCACGCTCGACGGCGTGGAGCGCAAGCTCAGCGCCCGCGACATGGTGATCGCCGACGAGAAGGTCCCGATGTGCATCGCCGGCGTGTTCGGCGGCGAGGACAGCGGCGTGACCGAGGCCACCACGGACGTGTTCGTGGAGAGCGCCTACTTCGATCCCGCTTCCATCCGCAAGACCTCCAAGAGCCAGACCCTGCAGACCGACGCCTCGTTCCGCTACGAGCGCGGCGCCGACCCGCAGATCCCCATCTACGCCCTCAAGCGCGCCGTGCTCCTGATCCAGGAGTGCGCCGGCGGCGAGGTGGTCGGCCAGATCCGCGAGTCTTATCCCAACCCCATCGAGCGCAAGCAGATCGAGCTGGATTACGCCCGCATCGAGCGCTTCGCCGGCCAGGAGATCGGTCACGACAAGATCGAGAGCATCCTGACCTGGCTGGGCTACGACTTCCTGGAGAAGCGCCCCGGCGGGGCCGTCGTCGCCGCGCCGTCCTACATGGTGGACGTGTACCGCGAGTGCGACGTGGTGGAGGAGATTCTCCGCGTCTACGGCTACGACAACATCGCGCTCCCGCAGCACATGAAGATGTCGGTGTGCGCCACCCCGAAACCGGATCCTGAGGCGGTCCGCAACGCCGTGTCCAACTTCCTGGCAGCCAACGGTTTCGTGGAGATCATGAACAATTCCCTGACCAAGGGAGACTACTATAACGGCCTGGAGACCTTCCCGGCCGCCAACAGCGTGCAGATCGTCAACCCGCTCAGCCAGGACCTGAACGTGATGCGCCAGTCCCTGATCCCGGGCGGCCTGGAGGTGATCGCCTACAATCTCAACCGTCAGATCTCCTCGATGCGCACTTTCGAGTACGGCAGTGTCTATCGCCGCCTGGCCGACAAGCCGGGCGAGACGCTCGAGGGCTATGAGGAGCACACCTGCTTCACGCTGATGATGACCGGTACGCCGGAGAAATCCTGGCGCGGCGAGCCCGCCAAGAGCAACTACTTCCAGCTCAAGGGCTACCTCGACCTGCTCCTGCGGCGCTACGGCGCCGACCTGGACCAGCTCTGGACCGCCCCCGCCCCCGCGGACATCTTCTCCGAAGGCATGGTCTATTCGCTGCCGGGCAAGGGCCCGCAGCTGGCGGTGCTCGGCACGGTCAACCCTGCGCTCGCGCGCAAATTCGGCGTCAAGCAGCCCGTGTTCGCCGTCGAGATCGACTGGCCGGCGCTCTTCACGCTCGTCAAGCGCGACAAGGTCGCCTTCAGCGAACTGCCCAAGTTCCCGGCCGTCCGCCGCGACCTCGCCCTGCTGCTCGACGAGAACGTCACCTACGCCGACCTGCGCGCCGCCGCCTTCAAGCAGGCGAAGAAACTCCTGCGCCAGGTGGGCCTGTTCGACGTCTACCGCGGGGACAAGATCCCTGCCGGCAAGAAGCAGTACGCCCTGAGCTTCGTCATCCAGGATCCCGAGCGCACGCTCACGGACCAGGACACGGAGCGCGTGATGGAGCGCCTGCTGACTACGTTCCAGAAGGACTTCGGCGCACAGCTCAGATAGCTTATGCGGCTTCGCTGGGCGCATATCGTGGTGCTCGCGGCCGTGCTCGCAATGGTTTGCGGTTGCGGCCGGCGCGCCCGTGTGATTCCGGCGGAGAAGCTCTCCCGCATCTACCACGACATGTTCCTGGCGGACCAGTGGCTGCGGGACCATCCCGCCGCGCGCAAGGCCGCCGACACGACGCTGGTCTTCGACCCGATCTTCCGCCGCTACGGCTACACGTTCGAGGACTACGACCGCTCGGTCCACTACTACCTCGACCGTCCCGAGCAGTACGCCAAGATCCTGGACCGCGCCGACGCGCGCCTGCGCAAGGAAGGCGACCGGATGCAGATCGAAGCCGACGAGCAGACAGCGCGCGAGATCGAACTCAACCGCTACCGCAGGGCCTACACGGCGCGTCCTTTCGGCCTGGATTCGCTGGGCTGGATCCACCTGAAGGAGTTCCGCCCGCCCACCGTCGAGCTGTTCCCCGAGATGGCGGAAGCCGAAGCGGACACCACCGCCGCGGCGCCGGCTGAAGCGGTCGAGCCGGCCGAACCCGTCCTGAACGGGATCGAGATGGTCGAACTGCTGGACGGGAGCCGCAGGCCCGCGCCCATGAAGCGGATCCGGGAGCTGGAGCTGGAAGAATTGAAACAGGATAATAACCAATAACCAAGCTACAATATCTACTATGGACTATTTGGAAAAATACGGCTACACCCCCGCCGAGGAGGCGATAGCTTCCCGGATCCAGGCTATTGCCGACGACCGGAACGCCGTGGCCAGCCCGGAAGTGCTCAAGAAGTGCTTCTCGCTGATGGACCTGACCACGCTCAAGAGCAACGACACGGTCGAGTCCGTGTGCAAGCTGGTGGACAAGGTGACGCGTCTGACGCAGGAATATCCGAGCTACCCGCTGCCCGCCTCGATCTGCGTCTATCCCAATTTCGCGACCGTCGTCCGCGACCGTCGCTGCAGCCCCGAACTCCACGTGACCACGGTGGCCAGCTGTTTCCCCTCCGCCCAGAGCTTCCTCGAAGTGAAGGTGCAGGAGTGCGTTCTCGCTGTCCGCGGTGGTGCTGACGAGGTCGATATCGTCCTGGCGCTCAACGCCTTCCTCGCCGAGGATTATGCGGCTGCCAGCCGTGAGATCCGGGAGATGAAGGCGGCGATCGACGCGGAGGCCGCGAAGCAGGGCCGCAAGGTCGTGCTCAAGGTCATCCTCGAGACCGGCCTGCTCGCCACGCCGGAGCGCATCGCGCGCGCGTCGTTCCTGGCCATGGAGGCCGGTGCCGATTTCATCAAGACGTCCACCGGCAAGGTCGAGGTCAACGCCACGCCGATGGCCGCCTATGTGATGTGCGAGTGCATCAAGGCCTTCTATGCCAAGACCGGCCGGAAGGTGGGCTTCAAGGCCGCCGGCGGCATCTCCAACGACCAGGACGCCCTGCTCTACTACTGCATCGGCGCCGCGATCCTGGGCGAAGACTGGCTCAACAAGGACTATTTCCGCTTCGGCGTGAGTCGTCTGGGCAACAGCCTGATGAGTGCAATCGAACAAAAAACGGTCAGTTTCTTCTGATTCTGTATGATTCTTACACAGCGGACGACCGCTGATTTGTGCCCTGTACGCTTGCGTACAGGGTTTTTTGTTGAATTAAACGTTTAATCGGCCAGTTAAACGGATAGTCTTTCCGACCTTTGTCTGCGTAAACTTAAACACAATCGTATGAAAAGGTTGCTTGAACTATCCTTGACGGTCTTGACGGCCGTCTGCTGTGCCGGCCCGGGACTCGATTCCGGCCGGGAGACTGACGGGCCCGGAGGCGCCGCCGAGCATGGCATGATCGTGCTCGGCCGGCAGCTCGCCGACCCTTATTCCGTGGAGAACATGACCAAGGCGCTGGCCGCCGTGTATCCGACCAAGGCCGGGTCCCGCGTCGTGTTGCCCACCACCCATTATTATGTCCGCTTCCTGCCGGCAAACGAAGCGCAGTATCTGCTGCTGGAGAAGATGGGACTGGAACTGTTGGACCACCCCATGGACTACGAGATCGTCCGGGAGGGTGACTGGTATCACGATCCGGGCGTCCCGGAAGGGGAGATCACCTGGCAGTATGCCGCGGTGCCCAAGGCGTTCCGCTTCCCGCCGGACATCCCCTACGAAGTGCTGGACGAGTGCTATATCCCGGATGAGCGGCTGCTCGTCAAGGGCGAGGACGCCGACGGTGTGGACTGGGCGGCCGTCGAGCGGGAGGCGTTCCGCCTGACCGGCAACGGCGGCCTGCTGCAGGACGGGGTCGGCACGAAGGGCGGCGAATCCGCCTCGCCGGCCGGCCGCATCACGATCGTGGACGCCGCCCGGGGCGGGGAGCCCGAAGGCGTCCGCGGCGTGCGCGTGGCCTGCAACTGCTTCGTCAAGACGTTGCGGGCCTATACGGACGAGGACGGCTACTACCGGATGACGGGCACTTTCTCCTCCAAACCGCGCTACCGCCTGGTGTTCAAGAATTCCACCGGCTTCGGCATCGGCTTCAACCTCATCCTCGTGCCCGCTTCCGCGTCCTCGCTCGGCAAGGGGGAGGCGACGGGCCTGGACGCCGAGATCACGCAGGACTCCGACCGCACGCTTTTCACGCGCTGCGTGGTCAACAACGCCGGCTATGACTACTTCAAGCGCTGCGCGGCCGAGTCGCCCGCCCTCAAGACGCCGCCCGCCAACCTGCGCATCTGGCTCCTGCGCGGCTTCAATTCCAGCTGCGCCCCGATGCTCCAGCAGGGCGTGCTGGTGGACGGCAGCAAGCTGTCGAAGCTGCTGGGCGAATTCACGACCCTGGTCAAGCTCTTCCTGCCGGACATCCTCCTCGGCCTCAAGGACCATGACTCGTATGCTTCCATCTATGCGGACGCCGTCCACGAATTCGCGCATGCCAGCCACTACATGCTGGCCGGCAAGGATTTCTGGAACGCCTACGCCCGCTTCGTGATCACTTCGTTCATCTCGTCCGGTTTTGTCACGTATGGAGTTGGGACAGAAGAGGGCCACGGCTACTGCGAGGTGGGGGAGATGTGGGCCTATTTCCTGCAGACGGTCCTGTACCGCGAGCGCTACGGCGACACGGCTGTCCCGGCTTTCGGGCTGAATTTCTGGTTCCACCCGCAGATTCTGCTCCAGCTGGAGGACCGCGGACTGTCTTTCAACCAGATTTTCCAGGTCCTGGGACCGGACGTGACGGACTGCGCGATGCTCCAGAAGAAACTGATCAGTTATTATCCGGAAATGAAAAGCGCTATCAATCAGGCGTTTGCAAGATACGAATGACGCCGCTGAAAAGCCGGATTCACTTTAGTTGAAAGAAGGTGCGGATGGGATGCAATTTTTTTTGTCAGTTCTGCAAAAAGTTGTATCTTTGCATTCCATTCGAGCGCGGGTGGCGAAATGGTAGACGCGCTAGTTTCAGGAGCTAGTGTCAATTGCGACGTGTGAGTTCGACTCTCATCCCGCGCACAAAAAAGAGATGATCTTCGGATCATCTCTTTTTCTTTTGTTACAACCCCATCGCTGCCTTGAAGGTTGGATCGGTGTGCAGGAACAGGTGGTAGTAGGCTTTGTCCCCCAGCTTGGAGTAGCGCCCGACCAGCGCCTGGACCTGGGTCATGATGTACTGGCGGTCGGTGGCCCATTCTTCCGGCTTGGGCACGAGCTTGTCCTGGCTCCTGGCGAAGGCGAGGAACTGCTGCTCCAGGCCGGCGCGGTCGAGCCAGGCGAGGAGCTGGCCGTAGTCGTCGATCTGCGAGAGCTCGCGGCGGTGGCTGTCGAAGTAGGCCGAGGCGAAGCGCATCGCCGTGGCCTTGCGGTTGCTGGCGATGTAGAACTGTCCGGCGCGGGTGGTGTCGACGGGCACGAAGACGTCGGGCAGGATGCCGCCCTTCTCCACGCGCATGCTGTCGGCATGCACCATCTCGCCGGATTCGTAGCGCTGGATCACTTCGTAGTCGTAGTCGTCGGAATAGGGCTTCTGGATGCAGCGGCCGCCGGGCGTATAGTAGCGCGCGACCGTGATCCGCATGCCGGAATTGTCACTGAAGAAATAGGGCTCCTGGACGAGGCCCTTGCCGAAGGTGCGGCGGCCGTAGAGGCGGGCGCGCCCGTTGTCCTGCAGGGCGCCGGCGAGGATCTCGCTGGACGAGGCGGAGCCTTCGTCCACGAGCAGCTTGAGGCCGAGGTCCTGGAAGGGCCCGCGGCCGTCGGCCCGGAATTCCTCGTGCCTGCGGTTGCGGCCCTCGAGGTAGACGATCATCGCGTTGCGGGGCAGGAACAGGTTGGAGAGCCGGCAGGCCTGGTCGAGGTAGCCGCCGGTGTTGCCGCGCAGGTCGACGATCAGCTCGCGCATGCCCTGGTCGACCAGTTCGGCCGTGCTCTGCACGAATTCCAGCTCCGTGGTGCGGGAGAACTTGGAGAGGCGCAGGTAGCCCGTCGTGTCGCTCACCATGAAGGCGGCGTCGATGGAGTGCGTGGGGATCTTGCCGCGCGTGATCTCGAACGGGATGATCTCGGAGCCGCGCTTGACCGTCACGAGCACCTTGCTGCCGGCCACGCCCTTGATGCGGCGGACCATGCTGTCCTGCGGGAAATGCACGCCCGCGATGTTGGTGGAATCCACCTTGAGCAGGCGGTCGCCGGCCTGCATGCCGATCTTCTCGGAGGGGCCTCCGGGGATGACGTCGATCACGACGGCCGTGTCGTTGGGCACGTTGAACTGGATGCCGATGCCGTCGAAATTGCCCATCAGGTCCTCTTCGGACTCCCGGAGGATCTGCGGCGGCATATAGGCCGAATGGGGGTCGAGGGCGCTCAGCGCCGCTGCGGCCACGGCTTCGTTGACCTTGTTGTAGTCGATGCTGTCGACATAGTTCCTGTCGATGCTTTCGAGGATGAGTTCGATCTTGCGCCAGTGGCTGTCGCCCAGGCGGAGGTTGCGCCGGCTGGACCGGATCTGGCCGTAGAGCACGGCGAGCAGGAGCCCGATCACGATGCCCAGCAGGGCGATCAGGATGGTAGATTTTTTCATGTCAGTCTAGTCTATCTTTTCGACCTCGATGCCTGCACGGCGCAGGAGGTCAATGCCGTCCGTCAGGCGGTATTCGTCGCGGTAGACGACCCGCTTGATGCCGGATTGGATGATCAGTTTGGCGCATTCCATGCAAGGCGACGCGGTCACGTAGAGGGTGGAGCCTTCCGCGCTGTTGCCGGACTTGGCCACCTTGGAGATGGCGTTGGCCTCGGCGTGCAGGACGTAGGGCTTGGTGGCGCCGCTTTCGTCTTCGCAGATGTTCTCGAAGCCCGACGGCGTGCCGTTGTAGCCGTCGGAGATGATCATCCGGTCCTTGACGATCAGCGCGCCCACCTGGCGGCGCTTGCAGTAGGAATTGGTCGCCCAGATGGCGGCCATCTTCATGTATTTGTCGTCAAACTTGCTCATTATGGGGGATTATTTCTGTCGCTGGTAGAGGTAACGCTTGATGCTGCGCTTCGGCGTGCGCTCGAAGTCTTCGGGCATGAATTCGATGTGGTTGATCTGCGCGTAGGCGGGCAGGAGCTTGTTGATCTCCGGCAGGCTCTGGTTGATGCGCTGCTCGAGCGCTTCGCCGGAGAGTCCGTCGAGCTCGGCCTGGTGGTAGTCGGGATAGATCAGGGCCGTCAGGCCGATCTTGTCCTCGACCACGAGCGAATCCACGACGTAGACGACGTTGTTGATCACGGCCTCCAGCTCTTCAGGGTAGATGTTCTGGCCGTTGGCGCCCAGGATCATGCACTTGGAGCGGCCGCGCAGGTAGAGGAAGCCGTCGTAGTCGATGACGCCGATGTCGCCGGTCTTGAGCCAGTTGTCGTTGGTGAAGGCGGCCTGGGTGGCCTCGCGGTTCTTGTAGTAGCCCAGGAAGACGTTTTCGCCGCGGACCTGGATCTCGCCCGGCTCCTTGTAGGGGTTCTTGGAGTCGATGCGGATCTCGCAGCCCGGCACCGGCACGCCGCAGGAGCCGCGGCGGGTCTTCCACCACTTGGCGTAGGTGATGATCGGGGCGCACTCCGTCATGCCGTAGCCGACGGTGAAGGGGAAGTGGATCTGGCGCATGAACTTCTCGACCTCCGGGTTGAAGGCGGCGCCGCCCATGATGACCTCCTCGAAACGGCCGCCGAAGGCCTCGATGAGGTTGTTGCGGATCTTCTTGCGGATGACCTGGTCCACGATGGGGATGCGCATCAGCGTCTTGTGGCGGTCCACCACCGGCTTGATCTGGGATTTGTAGACTTTCTCGAAGATGAGCGGGACGGCGATGATCACGTCGGGATGGATCTCGGAGAAGGCTTTCATGATGACCTTCGGGCTCGGGGTGCGCGTCAGGAAGTGGACGTGCGCGCCGATGGACATCTCGAAGAGGAACTCGAACATCAGGCCGTACATGTGCGCGGAGGGCAGCATCGCCACCATCTGCGATTCGCAGGTCATCTGCGGCTCGGCGGTCTCGTGCGCGAAGCGGATGTTGCACCAGAGCGCGCGGTAGGGGATCATGACGCCCTTGGAGAAACCGGACGTGCCCGAGGTGTAGTTGATCAGGGCGAGCTCATCCGGCTGGTCCTCGTAGTAGTTGAGGTGGTCGGGCGTGAAACCGTTCGGGAACATCTGGTTGAAGGTGCCGTTGAGGTTCTTGCGCACGGTCACCAGGTCCTGGTTCTTGGCGTAGATGTAGTTGAGGGTGTTCATCTGGACGATGACCTCCAGGCCGGGCATCTCGATCTCGGAGAGGCCCTGCCAGATCACCTCGTCCACGAAGAGGACCTTGGCCTCGGAGTGGTTGACGAGGTAGTGGATGCTCTCCGGCTTGAACTCGTGCAGGATGGGCACGGGTACGGCGCCGTAGGTGGTGGCGGCCAGGAAGCAGACACCCCAGTGGGCCTGGTTGCGCGAGCAGAGGGCCACCTTGTCGCCCTTCTGCAGGCCGCATTTCTGGAAAGCGATATGCAGGAGCTCGATGCGCTCAGCCACATCTTTATATTTGAGCGTGGCGCCCTGGTAGTTGGAGAGGGCGTCGCGGTCCCAGTTCTCACGGATACTCTTCTCGATGAGTTTGTTTACTGATTGAAATGACATTTTAAATAGATGCCTTTTTTGCCCCAGGCGAGGGTTTTGTCAGGTTGTAACACGATGAGCCGGAAGCTTTTGACGGGGGAGTTGCCGGAAGGGCACATCGCGTCGATGAAAGCGCGGACGGCGTCCGGACTGCCGTAGATCTGCCAGCCGTTCGCACACGCGGTGCAGCTGTCGTCGGCAAGCGCGAAGGCTTTGCCGTAGAGGGCGGGCAGGAAGCCGCGCCAGGGATTCTCGCAGGGTTCGCGGTCCGTGGCGGCCTTGGCCGGACGGACCAGCACGACGGGACCGCCTTCGGCATGGACGAGCGCGATCTCGCGGACATCGACTTCCTGCTCCCATTTGAGCGGGTCCTTGCCGCTCTGCGCCTTGAGCGCGTCCAGCTGCTTGTTGTAGCGGGTGAGATTGACGGAGGCGTCCTGCCAGCGTTCCAGGGCTTTGCGCGTCTGCGGAAGCGTGACGGGCAGGGTCAGCGCGAAGCGGGAGCCTTCAGGAAGGATGGTGCCCAGCTGGATTTCGCCGGTGGGGAAATCCGCCAGGATGTTGGCGAAGAAAACGTCGTCCTTCTCGCAGACGGGCTTGACGTCGAAGCCTTCGCCGTCGGGCGTGAGGACGGTCCATTCGGCGACGGACCCCAGGAAGGAGGTCAGCTCGCGGCGCGGGAAGAAGTCCTTCAGCCAGCCCTTCGGGGCCAGGCGCTCGGGGGCTCCGCCGCCGCGGATGATGACGAATTCGCTGGAAGCCGCTTCCGACAGGGCCTGCCGGAAACCGGGCGCGTCCAGGATGGAGGTATAACCGGAAATATGCCGCCGGACGGCCGTGAGCTGGGCGTCGGACGGGGTGATGACCACAAAACCCCGCCGGCGCGCCTCGGCGTCGGGACTGATGTATTCGGCATGGAGCCGGAGGGCGGCCGCCTGCGCCAGCAGGGCGGCGGTCGCCGAAGCGGAATCGGCCTCGGCGCGGCCGGCGTCAAGCGCCAGCACGGGGACGAGGGAGCCGTTGTAGCAGAAGGACAGGGCCATCCGGGCGTTCTTGAATGCGCTCAGGTCCAGCTTGTGCAGCACGCTGGTGGAATCCAGCAGGCGCATCCCTTCGGAAAGGCGGTCGTAGCAGATGACGGCCAGGGCGTCGGAAGGGACGGCAGCAAGCAACTCGGGGGCGCGGCGCTCTTCCCGGACGGCGCCCGCATTGCGGTGCGGCCCGCTACAGGAAAAGAGCAGCGACAGGACCAGCAGGCAGGTCAAAACGCATTTTTTCTCCATATCATGCAAATATACTAATAATTTGGATTATGTTTTTCCGGGGAAATCCGTAACTTTGCATGTTTTTAAGAAAAGTATGCAAGAAATCAGGAACATAGCAATCATCGCCCACGTGGACCACGGCAAGACGACGCTCGTGGACCGGATGATCTACCAGGCCAACCTGGTGCGTCAGCCGGAGAACCTGGGCCAGCTGATCCTCGACAACAACGATCTGGAGCGCGAGCGCGGCATCACCATCCTCGCCAAGAACGTCTCCGTGATCTACAAGGGGGTCAAAATCAACATCATCGACACGCCGGGCCACAGCGACTTCGGCGGCGAAGTGGAGCGTGTGCTCAACATGGCGGACGGCGTGCTGCTGCTCGTCGACGCCTTCGAGGGCTGTATGCCCCAGACGCGCTTCGTCCTCCAGAAAGCCATCCAGATGGGCAAGAAACCCATCGTCGTGATCAACAAGGTCGACAAGCCCAACTGCCGTCCCGACGAGGTGCAGGAGGAGGTCTTCGACCTGATGTTCAATCTCAACGCCACCGAGGAGCAGCTCGACTTCGTGACCGTGTACGGTTCCGCCAAGCAGGGCTGGATGTCGCTCGACTGGAAGAAGCCGACCAACGACATCACGGCGCTGCTGGACACCATCCTCGACGTCATCCCGGCTCCGCCGGTGGTCGAGGGCACGCCCCAGCTGCTCATCTCTTCCCTCGAATATTCTCCCTACGTGGGCCGGATCGCGGTCGGCCGCATCACCCGCGGCACGCTCAAGACCGGCCAGCCGATCAGCCTCTGCAAGCGCTACGACATCGTCCAGAAGCAGAAGGTCAAGCAGCTGATGGTCTTCGAGGGCCTCGGCAAGGCCAATGTCGACGAAGTCCAGTGCGGCGACATCTGCGCCGTGGTGGGCATCGACGGCTTCGAGATCGGCGACACCATCGCGGACTTCGAGAATCCCGAGCCGCTCGAACCGATCGCCATCGACGAACCGACGATGAGCATGCTCTTAACGATCAACAATTCCCCCTTCTTCGGCAAGGACGGCAAGTTCGTGACCTCGCGCCACCTCAAGGAGCGCCTGGACAAGGAGCTGGAGAAGAACCTCGCGCTGCGCGTCAAGCCGGGCCTGACCGCCGATTCCTTCGTGGTCTACGGCCGCGGCGTGCTGCATCTTTCGGTGCTCATCGAGACGATGCGCCGCGAAGGCTTCGAGCTGCAGGTCGGCCAGCCCAAGGTCCTGGACAAGACCATCGGCGGCCAGCGCTGCGAGCCGGTCGAGGACCTCTCCATCGAGGTGCCCGAGGAGTTCGTGGGCGCCGCCATTGAGATCTCCACGCGCCGCAAGGGCGCGCTGGTGCGCATGGAGCCGCGCGGCGACCGCACCCTGCTGGAGTTCGAGATCCCGACCCGCGGCCTGATCGGCCTGCGCTCCAACCTGCTGACCGCCAGCCAGGGCGAGGCCATCGTGGCCCATCGCTTCAAGGAATACCAGCCCTACAAGGGCGACATCGAGCACCGCAACAACGGCTCGCTCGTCTCCATCGAGACCGGCCAGTCCATCGCCTACTCGATGAACAAGCTCCTGGACCGCGGCCGCTTCTTCGTGGAGCCGGGCGAGGACATCTACGCCGGCCAGGTGGTCGGCGAGCACACCCGTGAACGCGACCTGAACATCAACATCTGCAAGACCAAGAAGCTCACGAACGTGCGTGCAGCGGGCTCCGACGAGAAGATCGTCCTGCCTCCCGCCATCAAGTTCTCCCTCGAGGAGGCCCTCGAATACATCCAGGAAGACGAACTGGTGGAGGTGACGCCGCACTTCATGCGCATCCGCAAGATCCTGCTCGATCCGCTGGCCCGCAAGAGAAACAGCGACAACGAGGATTGAATTTAGTTGTTAATAGCAAAAAAATTACTAACTTTGCAACCCTTTGTAGTCAAACTGACCTCATTGGCACCCGGCACGACCCACTTCAAGTGGCACGCCGGAGCCGAGTTCTTTGAAAGTTTCGGGAATTCCGAGATCCTCGACGCCGATCTGGAAGTGACGGCGGACGTGCGCAATCACGGGCTGACGGCGGATGCCGCCTGCGCGATTGCCGGCACGGTCACCGTCGCCTGCGACAGATGCCTGGAGGATCTGGTCCTCCCGGTGGAGACCTCCTTCGAGGAGAGCTACACCCCGGAGGGCGACGAACTGGACCTGGGACAGGATGTATACGACTTCGTGTGCATCTCGCTGCCGATCCAGCGCGTGCATCCCGAAGGAGAATGCAATCAGGAGACTACGAAGTATTTGAGCAAATAATATTTAAAAAGATAAAGCAATGGCACATCCGAAACACAAACTTTCCAAGCAGCGCCGGGACAAGCGCCGTACGCACGACTTCGCGCCGGTTCCGACCCTCGCCACCTGCCCGAACTGCGGCGCGACCGTGATGTATCACCGTGTCTGCCCTGAGTGCGGTTACTACAGAGGCCGTCAGATCATCGTCAAGAACGCTGAGTAATCTGTAAAAAAGGCCGCCAGCAGGCGGCTTTTTTAGTATTGCGGCTCTGTAGTTCAACGGATAGAATAGTGGTTTCCTAAACCATAGATAGCAGTTCGATTCTGCTCGGAGCTACAAAAAAGGCTTGCCAACCGGCAAGCCTTTTTTGTGTCGCTTTTCCTTTTAGAACTGGAAGTAGTCCCTGGCGTTGTTGTAGGAGATGTTCTCGACCATCTGGCCGATGAAGTCCATCTCGGAGGCAGGGAGCTTGCCCCGCTCGATGTCGCTGCCGATCATGTCGCACAGGATGCGGCGGAAATATTCGTGGCGCGGGTAGCTGATGAAGCTGCGCGAATCGGTGAGCATGCCGACGAAGCGGCTCAGCAGGCCCAGCTGCGAGAGCGTGTCCAGCTGGCGGCGGATGCCGACCTCCTGGTCGAGGAACCACCAGCCCGAGCCGAACTGCATCTTGCCGGGGACGGTGCCGTCGTTGAAGGTGTAGGCCATGGTCATCATCACGGCGTAGTCCTTGGGGTTGAGGCAGTAGAGGATGGTCTTGGTGAGCTTGCCGGCCAGGGCGAGGCGGTCCAGGAACTTGTGGCCGGAGGCGGCCATGCTGAGATCGTGGATGGCGTCGTAGCCCGTGTCGGGGCCGGCGAGCTGGAACATCTTCGTGTTGTTGTTGCGGATGGCGCCGACGTGGAACTGCTGCGTCCAGCCGGCCTCCGCATCCATGACGGCCTGGTCATAAAGGAAGGCGCTGCGGAACTTGGCGACCTCCTTGGGGCTCGGGGCCATGCCGATGAGGGTCTTCTTGAAGATCATCTCGATCTCCATGTTGCGGTAGTCTTCGGTGTAGAAGGTGTCCATACCGTGGTCGGAGAGCCGGCAGCCCATCGCATGGAAGAAATCGTGGCGCTTCTGCAGGGCCTGGCAGAGGTCGGCGTAGGACTCGATCCGCATGCCGGCCGCCTGGCCGAGCCGCTCGATGTAGTGCCGGTATTCGGCGGGATTCTCGATGGCCATGGCCTTGTCCGGACGCCAGGCGGGGAGGACGCGGGTGCCGAAAGGATGGTCGGCGATCATCTGGTGCCAGTGCAGGTCGTCGGCGGGGTCGTCCGTCGTGCAGACGACGTCGACGTTGAACTTGCGGATGAGGGCCTGGCCGCGGAATTCGGGCGTGGCGAGCTTGGCGTTGCACTCCTCGAAGATCTCGCGCGCGGTGGCGGGCGACAGGAGCTTGTCGATCCCGAAGACGCGCTTCAGCTCCAGGTGCGACCAGTGGTAGAGCGGGTTGCGCATCGTGTAGGGCATGGTCTCGGCCCATTTCTCGAAGGTCTCCCAGGCGCTGTGCCTGCCGCCCGTGATGTAGTCTTCGGACACGCCGTTGCCGCGCATCGCGCGCCATTTATAGTGGTCGCCCGCGTGGCCGTCCACCAGCCAGAGCTGGGTGATGTCGCGGAACTGGATGTTTTCGGCAATCTGCTGCGGGGAGAGATGGCAGTGGTAGTCGATGATGGGCATCTTCTCCGCATGGTCGTGGTAGAGGCTCTTCGCCGTGGCGGTGGAGAGCATGAAGTCGTCGTTGATGAATGACATAGCGCTTAGTTTTGTCGATTGTGGGTTCTGTACACCAAATGTAACAAATATTTGGTGGAACCACAAGTTGACCGCTATTGTAATTCTTTTCTCCGGGATGGAGTTTTGCAGCGGGCCTGCTACTCCATCCGCTCCATCTCCAGCGAGGCCCAGATGAAGGGGGCGACGCCCTTGGCGTCGTTGGGCCGGACCGGCTCGCTCAGATAGTAGGCGAAATCGCCCATGCGGTTGGACGATCCGCCCAGTCCGCAGACCGAGCAGCACTTCTCGATGCTGATCAGGCCCGGGCCGTCGGTGGTGATGAACTCGTCGACGAAGTCCTGGTACAGATTCTTGGCGTAGGGGAGCAGGTCGGTGTCGAGATACCCTTTGCGGATGCCCTTGAGGTAGGTGTAGACGAACATCGCCGAGGCCGTGGCTTCCAGGTAATTGCCCTCGCGGCCGGGCTGGTCCAGGACCTGGTACCAGACGCCGCTCTCCGCGTCCGCCCATTTGGGCAGGATGTCGCAGATCCCGCGCAGGATGTCGACCAGGCTCTGGCGGCTCTTGTAGTGCTCCGGCAGCCAGTCGAGCACTTCGAGGATGCCGAGACAATAATAGCCGAGCGCGCGGCCCCAGCAGTGGAACGACTGGCCCTTGGTGGACGGGTCGCACCAGAACATCTTGCCGGATTCGTCGCAGGCGTGGCGCAGCAGGCCCGTCTCCGGGTCCAGGCATTTGTCGCGGGTGATGACGATGCCGTGCACGATGTCGTCGAAGGCGGCGGTCTGCGCCTCGCCGCTCAGGAAGCGGGCGGCATATTCGACATAGAAGGGATAGACCATGTAGACGCCGTCCAGCCAGATCTGGTTGGGATAGACTTCCTTGAACCAGAAGGCGCCGGACGGGGTGCGCGGCTGGCCGTCGATCTGGCTCTTGACCAGCTCGATGGCCTTGCGGTACTTCTCGTCCCGGGTCTCGTCGTAGAAGTAGAAGAGGGATTTGGCGGGGGAAATCTTGTCCGAACTGTAGCGGTCGGGAGTGTAGCCCTGGATGGTGCCGTCGTCCGCGACGATGCTGTCGTACCATTTGTGGACGAAGTTGTAGACGGCGGTGTCTCCGTACGTCTCGAAGACGTCCAGATAGGCGCGCAACTCCATGCCGGGGGCGTAGCTCCACTTGAGGCGTCCGTCTGTGTAGTCCAGATAGGTCGCGTCTCCGCAACGTGAAATCTGGGAATGGACCATCTGCTCGGAGAGTGGGTGGGCCTTCTTGCTGCAAGCGGGGAAAACCGCGAGTGCAAGCAAGCAGGCCGCCCGGAAGATAAGGGGCAGGGATGGATTCAGTTTCATTGACTGTGGTCAGATTGGGTTGGTTGGTTCAAAGTTAGCATTTTTCGCGAAATAAAAAAAATTGTCAGGAAAGATGCGTATCTTTGTTCCATTATGAAGAAAATCGGAATCTGCAGCGACCACGCAGGCGTGGACTACAAGAGCAAACTGATCGCTTATCTGCTGGGCAAAGGCTACGACGTCGTCAATTTCGGCACCGACAGCACGGACAGCTGTGACTACCCTGACTTCGCCCACCCGCTCGCCGACGCCGTCGAGGCCGGCGACGTGGATGCCGGCATCGCCCTTTGCGGCACCGGCAACGGCATGGCCCTCTCGCTCAACCACCACAAGGGCATCCGCGCCGGTCTGGCCTGGAACACGGAGGTCGCCAAGCTCGTCAAAGAACACAACAACGCCAACGTCCTCGTGATGCCGGCCCGCTTCGTCTCCTACCGCATGGCGGTGATGATGGTGCGCACCTGGCTCACGACGCAGTTCGCCGGCGGACGGCACCAGCGCAGGATTGACAAGATCGTTCAGCAATAATATCGAGGATTATCCCGAAGGCATCGTCCTGCCGGTGGACAAGCCCTATCGCTGGACCTCGGCGGACGTGATCCGCAAGGTCAAGTACGCGGCGATCCGCCATTTCGGGAAGAAGAACCTCAAGGTCGGCCACGCGGGGACGCTCGATCCTCTCGCGACCGGCATCCTGCTTGTGTGCATCGGCCCGGCCACCAAGCAGGCGGAGGAGCTGCAGCGCTCCGCCAAGGAATACGTCGCCGGCGTCACGTTCGGCGCCACCACCCCTTCCTATGACCTGGAGAAGGATATCGACCGCGAATACTCGCTCGACGGCGTGTCCGAGGCGGCCCTGCGCGCCGTCCTGCCCGGCTTCGTGGGCGAGCAGGACCAGGTCGCGCCACTCTTCAGCGCCAAGTCGGTGGACGGCGTGCGCGCCTATGAGACGGCCCGGCGCCTGCTGCGCGAGGCGCAGCGTGCGGGCCGCCCCTTCGACCCGGGCGACATCCTGCAGTCCAACCGCATCAACATCTACGGCCTGGAGCTCCTGTCCTGGAGCGATACCGTCGTGCAGGACGTCGTGGACGACGGCCAGGGTCGCATCCGCGTCGCGGACGTGTCCGGCCGGCAGCTGCCGACCGCCCTGGTCCGCGTGGCCTGCAGCAAGGGCACGTACATCCGCGCACTGGCGCGCGACCTGGGCGAAGCCCTGGGCAGCGGCGCCTTCCTGAGCTCGCTGCGGCGTACGAAAAACGGCGGCTTCGGGATCGAAGACGCCGTCTCTCTGGAAGAAGTCCTGGAAATGCTATCCTAAGCGCTCCTTCATGTAGCGCATCCGGGCGACGCCCTCCTCCTTGCCGATGAAGCGGAGGATGTCGGCGATGCCCAGGCCGCTGGCCGCGCCGCTCAGGCCCAGGCGGATGCAGTTCATCACCTTGCCCATCGGCATGCCTTTCTCGCGGATATAGTCCTCGAGCCCGTCAGGCTCCGCGGCCTGCATGGCCTCGAGGGCGTTCTCGAAGATGTCAGCCTTGTAGAACTTGTCCACGTCCTTGGCCAGGAACGGCGCCGTGGCGCTGTCGTCCCACACCTTGGCGCGCGGGTCCACGGGGCGGTTGGGGTCGACGGGCTTTTCGCTGGCCGCGCCGGCCTTGACGCCGTATTTCTCAAACTGGGAAGGAGCGATGAACAGGCAGGATGCGACGGTCCAGAAGTCCTGGACGAAGGTCGCGCGCTCCTTGGTCAGCGCAATGACGCCCTCCACGAACGCCGGGTCCGCCTGGATGCCCTTCTCCGCCAGGATGGGCAGGAAGAGGGCGGCGAGCTCCTTGTCGGAGCGCTTGCGGAGGTATTCGCGGTTGAACCATTTGGCCTTGTCGGGGTTGAATTTCGCGCCGCTCTTGCTCACCTTGTCCAGCGAGAAGGCCTGGGCGAGCTCGGGCAGCGTGAAGAGCTCCTGCTCCGTGCCCGGATTCCAGCCCAGCATCGCCAGCAGGTTGACGAAGGCGTCGGGGAAGTAGCCGTCTTCGCGGTAGCCGCGCGAGGTCTCGCCGGTGGTCGGCGAGGTCCAGCGCAGCGGGAACACCGGGAAGCCCATCTTGTCGCCGTCGCGCTTGGAGAGCTTGCCGTTGCCGACCGGCTTGAGCAGCAGGGGCAGGTGCGCGAAGCGCGGCTGCGTGTCCTGCCAGCCGAAGGCCTCGTAGAGGAGGTAGTGCAGCGGCAGCGAAGGGAGCCACTCCTCGCCGCGGATGACCTCGGTGACTTCCATCAGGTGGTCGTCCACGATGTTGGCGAGGTGGTAGGTCGGCAGCTCGTCGGCGCGCTTCCACAGCACCTTGTCGTCCAGGGTAGCGGTGTCCACGGTCACGTGGCCGCGGATCAGGTCGTCCATCTCCACGATGCGCCCTTCGGGCATCTTGAAGCGGACGGTCCAGTCCGTGCGCTCCGCGAGCAGTTTCTCCACCTCGGCTGCGGGCAGGGTCAGCGAGTTGCGCAGGCCGCCGCGGGTGAGGTGGTTGTAGATGAAGGTCTCGCCGCGCGCCTCGCTGTCGGCGCGCGCCTTCTCGAGCTCTTCGGCCGTGTCGAAGGCGTAGTAGGCCTTGCCTTCGGCGACCAGCCGCTCGGCGTATTCACGATAGAGGTGGCGACGCTGGCTCTGGCGGTAGGGGGCGTGGGGATGGCGCTCGGAGGGCGTCTCCACGACCTTGCCGTTCTCATCCACACCCTCGTCGGGGCAGATGCCGCACCAGCGCAGCGCCTCGATGATGTATTCCTCGGCGCCGGGCACGAAGCGGCCCGAGTCGGTGTCCTCGATGCGGAGGATGAAATCACCGCCGTGCTGCTTGGCATAGAGGTAGTTGTACAGGGCCGTGCGGACACCGCCCATGTGCAGGGGCCCCGTCGGGGACGGGGCGAATCTTACGCGTGTCTTTCTCATACCTGGGTTCTCCGGATTGCGGGCACGTTCTCCAGTTCGGCGCGGGACTCGTTGCGGGCCACGATCAGGGCCGGCTTCTGGTCCGGGTCGAACTTGAAGGAGCGGACGTTGCTCTTGTTGTTGAATCCAATCTGCTGGGAACCCGCGTCTTCGAACAGGGGGATGCCTTCGCCGCGGGCGGCGTCGGCCTTGTTGTACACGAAGTCGCGGTTGATGATGATGTAGTTGCCCATGTCGCGGGCGGGGCCGATCACGTCGGAGAAGCGCAGGCCCGTGACGATGGAGGTGATGCGGATGGTGTCCCCGATCTCGGGGTCGTCATCCCAGATCAGGCCGCGCTTGAAGTTGTTGGCGCGGCCGGTGTATTCGTCGATCTTCTTGTTGATCTCGCTCAGGTCGTCCATCGTCAGGCCCTGCTCGTTGTGGCCGCAGGTGATGTTGACGAGGACCTTCTTGGCGGTCTTGAGGTCGAAGTCGTTGAGGAGCGGGGACTCGAAGGCGGCGCGCACGGCGTCCTCGATGCGGTTCTTGCCGTTGCCGACGCCGCAGCCCATCAGGGCCATGCCGCTGTTCTTCATCATCGTCTCCACGTCCTTGAAGTCCACGTTGATGTAGCCCGGCTTCTTGATGATCTCCACGATGCCGCGCACGGCCGTGGCGAGCACCTCGTCGGCCTGCGGGAACGCATCCTGGATGAGCTGGTTGCCGAAATACTCGTGCAGCTTCTCGTTGTTGATCATCAGCAGGCTGTCCACGTTCTTCTCGAGCTCGTGGATGCCGTCGATGGCGCGGGAGAGCGCTTCGTTGCCCTCGTTGAGGAAGGGGAGGGTGACCACCGCCACGGTCAGGATGCCCTTGTCCTTGGCCATCTTGGCGATGACCGGCGCGGCGCCCGTGCCGGTGCCGCCGCCCATGCCGGCGGTGATGAAGAGCATCTTGGTGTGGGTGTCCAGGACGACCTTCTCGATCTGGTCCTGGCTTTCGAGCGCGGCGTTGCGGCCGTTGATCGGGTTGGTGCCCGCGCCCAGGCCGCGTCCCATCTGGATCTTGACGGGGACGGGGCTGCCCTTGAGCGCCTGGGAGTCGGTGTTGCAGACCACGAAGCTGCATCCCTTGATCCCCTGGGTGAACATGTAGTTGACGGCGTTGCAGCCGCCTCCGCCCACGCCGAGGACCTTGATGATTTCGTCGGACGTCGCCCAGTCCATCGGGGCGATCGTGTCGATCATGCTGTCGTCTATCATATCCTTGTGTCTTTATTATTTCATTTCGTCGAACAGGCTGCCCATCGTGCTGTCGAAGGCGCCTTCCGCGGCCTCGCCGACCTGGTGGCTCTTCTGCCGGATCCAGGACACGAACCTGTTGGGTTTCTTCTCCGCCTTCTGCTTGCGCGGGGTGATGACGTCGTCCGGGGCGTAGTTGGGATCGCCCGCGAAGAGGTTGTCCTGGGCGGGTGCGTCAGCAGAATTCTCCGCCGGGGCGGCTTCTTCGGCCGGGGCGGCGGGAGCTTCCTCGATGCAGTTGAGGCGGTAATCTCTTTTTGCTTCGAGAATCATGCCAATCGAGGCCACGGCGCCGGCTTCGCCGGTGCCGGAGCAGCCGATGGCGCTGAAAGCCTGGCTGCGGGGGTATCCGATACGGACGGTGTAGCCCGACATCTCCTTGAAAAGGTTGGCGATGTTGACCAGGTTGGCGCCGCCGCCGGTGAGCACGATGCCGTTGCGGAGCTTGTCGGCGTAGCCGCTGTCCTGGATCTGCCAGAGCACGGCCTCGATGATCTCGCGGACGCGGCAGGTGATGATTTCGGAGAGATATTTGACCGGGAGCTGCTCGTAGGAGCCGTTCTCCTCGTCGTTGATCTGGATGATCTTCTCGCTGAGCGACTGGAGCTTGTCGGGCATGCAGGCGCCGAACGCGAGCTTGATGTTCTCGGCGAGCTGCTCGTTGAAACCGCACTCGTACTTGATGTCGGTGGTGATGCTCCGCCCGCCGAACGGGATGGCGGAATAGTGGCGCAGGAGCCGGCCGCGGTAGATGGTCAGCGAGGTCACGCCGGCGCCGATCTCCACGAGGGCCACGCCGTTCTCCTTCTCGGCGTCCGTCAGGACGGCACGGGCCACGGTGTTGGGCAGGAACATCTTGCGGGCGGGCGCCACGCCCACCTCGTTGAGCATGATGTCGATGTTGCTCACCGCCTTCTGGGCGCCCACGAACACCTTGAAGTTGCCTTCGATGGCGTCGGCGGTCACGCCCACCACGTCGTTCTCGCTCGCGCAGACGAGTTCCTCGTCGGCCGAGAACGACTGGGCCACGGCGCCGTAGATCTCCTCCTTGGCCTCGTCGGCGATGGGGTAGGAGTCGATGGCGATGCTCTTGAGCGTGTTGATCTCGTCCTTGGTGATGCAGGAAGACGGGTCGCTGCGCTCCATCCGGGCGCTGGCGATCTCCTGCCGCACATCATAGCGGGGCAGGCCCACGACCACTTGCAGGATCTTGATGTTCAATTCTTCTTCCGCCTCCTGGATGGCTGCACGGAGGGGGCCGGCTGCGCGCTTCGGATTGAAGACGTAGCTGTTGCGGATCCCGTCGGACGGGGTCTCTTTGTAGTAGATGATCTGGATGTCATCTCCCTCGATCTTGGCTACGCTCAGGGCGATTTTGGAGGAGCCAAGGTCGGCGGCTGCTATGTATCTTTCTGCCTGCATATGATTTGTTGATTATATTTCACGTTGACGGTCTTGTAGTATCCTTCCGGCTTGGAAGGGGCGATCAGGCCGATGTAGCGGTCGATGCGACCGAGTTTGTCGGGGATGTTTTCGGGCTGCCCGACGACGAACAGCTCGTCCCGGCCCTGGAGGCTCAGGACGAGGTCGCCGCCCGGACGTACTTTGATGTGCGTGATGCCGCGCTGCCAGTTGCGCGAAGTGGAAATGAAACGGTGCATCGTGAGCACGCCGTCGATCCAGGTTCGGGCGTATGGATCGTCGGCCTGGCCTTTATAGTCAGCCGGCATGTGTACCGGGATGGCGCCGTCCACCACGGGGACGGGCGCCGTATAAGTCGGGTGAAGCGGGAAGATGTAGCCTTCCGCGTCCACGTAGAAGCCGCGGTTGCCGTCCTGGAAGCGCAGCACGGGGGCGCGCTGGGCGATCTCGACGTGCAGCACGCCGTCGTCGCTGGTCCAGGCCTGGCAGCGGGTCACGGAGCTGCGGCTCTCCAGCATCTGCTCGATGCGGGCGAGCTGCACGCTGTCCAGCCGCTCGCCGACGCAGGAGCCGTAGTGCGCGTCGAGATATTCCCGGACGTCCTGTTCGCTGACGAAGCGCAGGCTGTCGACGAAACTGACGTCCAGCCGGCCGCAGACGAGCTGCGCCTGCTCCTGCCGCACGTTCCTGTACAGGAAGAACATCCCCGTGCAGAAAAGGACGGCGAGCGCGCCGGCGACGGAATATTTGACGGCTGCTTTCATCTACTGGCGCTTGCGGAGCATTTCGGTGATCGGTTCGATGAAGCGGTCGATGTTGCCCGCGCCGAGGGTGAGGAGCACGTCGAGCGGCTCCTGCTCCAGCAGGGGCATCAGCTCGTCGCGCGTGATGAGCACCTTCTCGGGGGCGGTCACGTCGCGGAAAATGATCTCGGAGGTCACGCCCGGGATGGGTTCCTCGCGGGCGGGATAGATGTCGAGCAGGATGAGCTTGTCCAGCCCGCTCAGCGCCTGGGCGAATTCGGGCGCGAAGTCGCGCGTACGCGTGTAGAGGTGCGGCTGGAAGATGCCCGTGAGCTTGCGCCCCGGGAAGATCTGCCGGACCGAGGAGATGGCGCTGGCCAGCTCGGCCGGATGGTGAGCGTAGTCGTCGATGTAGGTCAGGCCCGGCGTGTTGAGGTGCACGTCCAGGCGGCGCTGCGCGCCCTCGAACGTGCCGATGGCGTGGCGGACCTTCTGGGCGTCGAGCCCGTAGCAGAGGCAGATGGCCGCCGCCGCGATGCTGTTCTCCACGTTGACCCAGCCCAGGGCGCCCACGCGGATGTCGCTGAGCACGCCGCCCGGGTAGACGAGGTCGTAGGTGTAATGTCCGGTGGCGTCGAGCCGCAGGTTCTCGCTGTGGAAGTCGGCCCGCCTGTCGTCGAAATGGTAGCTGAAGATCTTGGCGGACACGTCGGACTGCCGGATGGGCAGGCCGTATTTGAGGATGATCGTCTCGGTGACCTGGGAGGCGAAGATGCGGAAGGCCTCCTGCACGTGGGCCAGGTCGCCGTAGATGTCGAGGTGGTCGGCGTCCATCGCCGTGATGGCGGCGATCGCCGGATGCAGCTGGTGGAAGGAACGGTCGAACTCGTCGGCCTCGGCCACCACGGTCGGGGTGTGGCTGACGAGCATGTTGGTGCCGTAGTTCTTGGAGATGCCGCCGAGGAAGGCGGAGCAGCCGGTGCCGCTCTCCGTGAGGATGTGGGCGACGAGGGTGGACGTGGTGGTCTTGCCGTGCGTGCCGGCGACGGCGAGGCAGCGCTGGCCGGCGGTGATCTCGCCCAGCATCTGGGAGCGCTTGATCACGCGGTAGCCATGCTCGCGCGCGAATACGAGCTCGCCGAACTCGGCGGGGACGGCGGGCGTATAGACCACGAGGGTGTCCTGGACCTCGGCCGGGATGCATTCCGGCCGGTCTTCATAATGCACGGCGATGCCTTCCGCCTCCAGCGCGTGCGTGAGGTCGGAAGGGGTCCGGTCGTAGCCGGAGACGGCGCAGCCCTTGAACTTGTAGTACCGGGCGATGGCACTCATGCCGATGCCGCCGATGCCGATGAAATAGACGTTCTTATATCTCATATCAATTTATATACTTCTTCTACGATGGTCTGCGCCGCGTCCAGGCGGGCGAGCGGCGCGACGTTGGCCTCGATCGCGGCGATGCGCGCCGGATCGTGGATGAGGCCCAGGGCGGTGGGGAGCAGCTGCTCCGCCGCCTCGGCGTCGCGCACGATCAGCGCGGCGTCCTTGCGCACGAGCGCCATCGCGTTGTGCGTCTGGTGGTCTTCGGCTACGTTGGGGGAGGGCACGAAGACGGCGGCCTTGCGCGCGGCGCAGATCTCGGACACCGAGGAGGCGCCGGCGCGGCTGATGAGCACGTCCGAGCAGGCGTAGGCGAGGTCCATCCGGCCGATGAAATCGGTGTAATGGATCTGCGGGAGGTCGCGGCCCGCCATGAATTCGTCGACGCCCTTCTTATAGTAGCGGCCACACTGCCAGAGCACCTCCACGTCGTCGCCGCCGGGGCAGCCGGCTTCGATCCAGGCGCGCATCGCGCGGTTGAGGGTGCCGGCCCCGAGGCTGCCGCCCACCACGAAGAGGTGCCGCTTGTCCGGGTCGAGCCCGTAGAAGCGGATGCCTTCCGCGCGGTCCTCCGCGCTGTACGGATGGATCTCCGGGCGGATCGGGTTGCCGCTGAAGACGATCTTCTCCGCCGGGAAGAATTTCTCCATTCCGTCGTAGGCCACGCAGATGCTCTGCACGCGCCGGCCCAGGATCTTGTTGGTCAGGCCGGCGAAGCCGTTCTGCTCCTGGATCAGGGCGGGGATGTGCTTGCGGGTGGCCTGCCAGAGCAGGGGGGCGCTGGCGTAGCCGCCCACGCCGATGGCGACGTCCGGCTTGAATTCGTCGATGACGTGTCCGGCCTTGCGGAGGCTGCTCGCCACCTTGAAGGGGACACGGACATTGTTCTTGAAGTTGCCCCAGTTGAGCTGGCGCTGCAGGCCGGCCATCGGCAGGCCCACGATCTTGTAGCCCGCCGCCGGGACTTTCTCCATCTCCATCTTGCCTTCGGCGCCGACGAAGAGGATTTCCGTCTCCGGATTGGCTTCCCGGAGCTTGCCGGCGATGGAGATGGCCGGGAAGATGTGTCCGCCGGTGCCACCGCCGCTGATGATCACGCGTAATTTCTTATAACTCATAGCTGTCATCTGCGTTTTGAGGGTCGATTTGTCCGGATTCGAAGGCGTCCAGGTCGTCGAGGCGTTCCTTGACGGCCGTCGCTTCGTGCATCTCCACGAGCGGCTCCGCCATGCGCGTCTCCTTGTCGATGCGCCGCGAAGCGATGCGGCTGAACGAAAGGATGATGCCGAAGGCGATGCTGAAGCAGAGGAAGGCGCTGTTGCCGTGGCTGATCAGGGGCAGGGTCTGGCCGGTCATCGGGCCGATGTCGGCGTTGACGAACATGTGCAGGAAGGCCTGTCCGGTGATGAGCAGGCACAGGCCCGCCACGGTGAGCTTGGCGTAGTGGTCGCTGCCGCAGTTGCGCGCGATGATCGAGCCGCGGGCGAGTAGCGACACATAGAGGAAGATCACGAAGATGCCGCCGATCAGGCCGTATTCTTCGATGATGAAGCTGTACATGAAGTCCTCGGACATGTCCGGGACCACGTAGCGCTGGGTGCTCTGGCCGGGGCCCTTGCCCAGGAACCCGCCCTGCTTGATCGCGATCTTGGCGCTGTAGGGCTGGCGGATGGCGTCGATGGCCTCCTGGTAGGCGATGGTGCCCTTCGGGTTGTCGATCACCTGCTGCTCCCAGTGGTCCTCCTCGAAGACGCGGGCGATGCCGGTGCCGATGCGGCCGAACCACGGGTGCGCCGAGTTCTTGGTGGCGCTGTAGAGGCCGAAGATGATGCCGATGACCAGCACTGCGGCGAGGGCCAGGATGGTCATGTCGCGCAGGTTGCCGCCGCCCAGCAGGATCATCACGAACATCAGCAGGCCGATGATCAGGGCGGAGGAGTTGGAGCCCGGGATGATCATCACGAAGATGACCAGGAACGGGGCGTAGAGATAGATGATCTTCTTCCAAAGGAGGTCCGACGGGCCGCGGAGCTCGCCCCGCTTGAGGGCGTCCATCGCCCAGGCGAGGTAGAGCACCATCGCCACCTTGACCACCTCGAAGACGTGGACCTGGAAGCCGGCGACGGACAGGATACGGTAGGCGTTGTTGATGTTGAGCGCCTTGAGGAAGGGCAGGCTGACGTGGATGTCGAGCAGGCCCAGCATCACGAACGAGATCAGGAATCCCCACTGGCTGCACCAGCGGAAGAACTTGATGTTCTTTATGTTGTAACAGACGATGATGACGGCCAGGCCGGCCAGGACCACGAAGAACTGGTTCTTGACGAGGTCCAGGCGGGTCATGCCGTCGCGCAGCAGGCGCGAGGAGGAAGAGAACATGCAGACGATCGAGAAGAGCACCAGCAGGAGCACGATGATCCACACCACCTTGTCTCCTTCGAAGTGGTCTGCGAACGTCCAGAAACTGATCTTTTTCTTCTTCGCGTCAGCCATATGCTACAGGTGCCGCACCGCCTCCTTGAACTGGCGGCCGCGGTCTTCGTAATTCTTGAACAGGTCGAAACTGGCACAGCAGGGACTCAGCAGCACCACGTCGCCGGGGACGGCGAATGCGGCCGCGGCCTTGACGGCCTCTTCCGCGGAGCGGGTGTCCACCATCCGGTCCTTGCCGACGATGCCCTCGAAGGCGGCGTGGATCTTGGCGTTGTCCACGCCCAGACAGACGATGGCCTTGACACGCTCCTTGACCACCTTGTCGAGGATGCTGTAGTCGTTGCCCTTGTCGGTGCCGCCGACAATCCAGACCACGGGGCGGGACTGGCACTCGAGGGCGTACCAGGCGGCGTCGATGTTGGTGGCCTTGGAATCGTTGATATAAAGGACGTCCCGGATGCTGAGCACGGGTTCCAGCCGGTGCTCGATCGGGGCGAAGGTCCTGAGGCTCTCGCGGATGACCTCGTCGCTGATGCCCGTGGCCTTGGCGGCCAGGGCGGCGGCCATCGAGTTGTAGATGTTGTGGCGTCCGCCGAGGGCGAGTTCTTTCAGGAAGATCTCCGTCTCGTCGTCCTCGTAGCGGAGGACGATCTTGCCGTCGCGCACGAAGGCGCCCTGCTTGACTTCCTTCTCCTGGGAGAACGGCAGCATCTTGGCCTTGACCACGATCTCGTCCAGCTGCTGGATGGTGATCGCGTCGTCGGAGTCGAAGATGAAGCAGTCCTCCGGCCGCAGGTTGCGCGTGATGCGGAACTTGGCGCGGGCGTAGTTCTCGAGCTTGTGGTCGTAGCGGTCGAGGTGGTCGGGCGTGATGTTGGTGATGATGGCGATGTCCGGCCGGAAATCATAGGCGTCGTCCAGCTGGAAGCTGCTGATCTCCAGCACGTAGTAGTCGTGCTTCTCGGTCGCGACCTGCATGGCGTAGCTCTTGCCGATGTTGCCGCCCAGGCCGGCGTCGAGGCCGGCTTCCTGGAGCAGGTAGTAGATCAGCGACGTGGTCGTGGTCTTGCCGTTGGAGCCGGTGATGCAGATCTTCTTCGCGCTGTCGTAGCGCGCCGCGAATTCGATCTCGGAGACGATGTGCGTCCCCTGCTCGCGCAGGGCCTTGACCATCGGGGCGGTGTTGGGGATGCCCGGGCTCTTGACGACCTCGTCGGCGTTCAGGACGAGGGACGGGGTGTGTCCGCCCTGCTCGAAGGGGATGTCCCACTCCTTCAGGGTGGCCAGGTACTCGTCCTTGATCTTCCCGTTGTCGGACAGGAAGACGTCGAATCCCTTGACTTTCGCGAGCACCGCGGCGCCTACGCCGCTCTCCGCTCCGCCTAATACTACTATTCTTGCCATCTCTTTGTTTTTCTATCTGATTTTAAGTAAAGCCAACGTGCTGACAGCGAGGATGATCCCGATGATCCAGAACCGGACGACGATGCGGGCCTCCGGGATACCCTGCTTCTGGTAATGGTGGTGGAGGGGGGCCATCAGGAAGACGCGCCGGCCCTCGCCGTATTTCTTCTTGGTGCGCTTGAAGTGCGTGCGCTGGATGATCACCGACAGGCTCTCCAGCACGAAGATGCCGCACAGGATGGGCAGCAGGAGCTCCTTGCGGATGAGCACGGCGCTCACGCCGATCACGCCGCCGATGGTCAGGCTTCCCGTGTCGCCCATGAAGACCTGGGCAGGGAAGGTGTTGTACCACAGGAATCCCAGCAGGGCGCCCACGAACGCCGCCAGGTAGATGGCCACTTCGCCGGCTCCCGGGATGTGCATGATGTTGAGGTATCTGGCGTCCAGCGCGTCGCCGCTCAGCCAGGCCATCACGCCGAGCGCGACGCCCACGATGGCGGAGGTGCCGGCCGCCAGGCCGTCCATGCCGTCGGTGAGGTTGGTGCCGTTGGAGCAGCCGAGCGTGACGAGGATGATCATCAGCATGTAGATGCCCCAGGAGCAATAGACGCCCAGCTGCCCGCGGAAGGGCGAGAGCCAGGAGTAGTCGAACTCGTGCGCCTTGACGAAGGGGATCGTGGTCACGAGCCGGTCGGTCGGGATGGAGGGGCTGAGGCAGACGGTCAGGGCGACGAAAAGGCCCAGGCCGAACTGGAGGATGAGCTTGCCCCGCGGGCTCATGCCTTCCTTGTTGTGCTTGAACACCTTGATGTAGTCGTCGGCGAAGCCGATGGCCCCGCACCAGAGCGTGGTCACGACGAGCAGCAGGGTGTAGACGCTGTCGAGGCGGCAGACGAGCAGGGCGGAGCCCAGCACGGCCGCGATGATGATCAGGCCGCCCATCGTGGGGGTGCCTTTCTTCTGCATCTGGCCTTCGAGTCCGAGGTCGCGGATGTCTTCGCCGATCTGTTCCTTGCGGAGCAGCTTGATCATCTTGCCGCCGGCGAAGTAGGCGATCAGCATACTGAACACGGCGGCGAGCATGGCGCGGAAGGACAGGAAGTGGAACAGTCCGGCACCGGGGATGTGGACCCCCAGCTCCTGGAGCCAGTCAAAAAGGTGATTCAGCATGATTCGAGGGTTTTAAAGGTTTCCAGTACGATTTCGCGTTCGTCGAAATGGCTCTTGACCGTTCCGAGGATCTGGTAGGTCTCGTGGCCTTTGCCGGCCAGCAGGATGGTGGCGCCTTTGGGCGCGAGCAGCAGGGCGGTGCGGATGGCCTCGCGGCGGTCGGCGATGCAGACCGTCCGGGCGAGGGCCGAGGGATCCAGCCCGCGTTTGATGTCTTCGATGATGTCTTCGGTCCGCTCCGAGCGGCTGTTGTCGGAGGTGATGAAGATGCGGTCGGCCAGGCGGCCGGCCACGGCGCCCATCTCGGGGCGCTTGGTCTTGTCGCGGTCGCCGCCGCAGCCGAACAGGCAGATCAGTTCGCGGTCGGGCGCCACGTCGCGCAGGGTCTTGAGGACGTTCTCCAGGGCGTCCGGGGTGTGGGCGTAGTCGATGACCACGCTCAGGTCTTTCGGCCCGCGGAGGGTCTCCAGGCGGCCCGGAGCGGGCTCCAGGCGGGACAGGGCCACGAGGACCTCGTCCTCGGGGACGCCCAGCACCAGGGCGGTGGTGTAGATGGCGAGGAGGTTGTAGGCGTTGTGCGCGCCGATCAGGCGCGACCACACCTCGCGGCCGTCGATCTTGAGCAGCATCCCTTCGGGGCTCTGCTCGAGGATGCGGGCGGTGTGGTCGGCGGCACCCCGGCAGGAGTAGCCGACCACGTGGGCGCGCGTGTTCTGGACCATCACTTCGCCGTGCTTGTCGTCGAGGTTGATGATGGCGGTGGCGGACGGCGCCAGGCCGTCGAAGAACAGCTTCTTGCAGCGGAGGTATTCCGCGAAGGTGCCGTGGTAGTCGAGGTGGTCGTGGGTGAGGTTGGAGAAGATGGCCGTGCGGAACTCCAGCCCGGCGATGCGCTGCTGTTCCACGCCGATGGAGCTGACTTCCATGAAGCAGTATTCGCAGCCGGCGTCGACCATTTCGGCGAGCAGGGCGTTGAGCGTCACGGGGTCGGAGGTGGTGTTGGCGGTCTCGCTGCGGCGGGTGCCCACGTAGTTGGCGATGGTGGAGAGCAGGCCGCACTCGTAGCCGAGGTGGCGGAACAGGTGGTAGAGCAGGGTCACGGTCGTGGTCTTGCCGTTGGTGCCGGTGATGCCCACGAGCTTGAGCTTGCCGCTCGGGTGGCCGTAGAACGCGTCCGCGGCCATTGCCACGGCCTTACGGCTGTCCGCTACCTGGATTGTTGTCCCGGTCGACGGAGTCTTCCAGACGGGCGGACAGGAATTATTTTTCGGAAGGCTTTCCGAAAAACCAATTCCTGCTCCGCTTTCCGTCGACCGTTCGTACAGAACGGCGGAGGCGCCGGCGTCGATGGCTTTTTGCAGATACTGGCGGCCGTCGTTGCCGCAGCCGTTCACGGCGATGAACAGGCTGCCCGGCTGCACCTTGCGGGAGTCGTTGGTCACGGACGTGATCTCCACGTCCTGCCGGCCCTCCACGGAGAGGACGCCGCAATCCTTTATGATATCGTTCAGTTTCATCTTGTGGTCGATGTGTTGCGCTTCAGCTCGTCGCGGAAGCAAGGGTCGATGTTGTACAGCTTGTCGATGACGGTGCGGATCACGCGCGCGGGGATGCCGCCGCCCTGGAACTGCCTGGAGGTCGGTTTGGAATACACCATGCAGATGACGCTGTATTGCGGCGCCTCGGCGGGGAAGAACCCGACGAAGGTGCCCTGGTATTTGCGACGCCCCTGGGCGTCCTGGTACTGGCCGTTGGCGTAGGTGCCGAAGGAGGTGCCGGTCTTGCCGGCCACGGAGCACTTGGCGCCCTTGAGGCGCTGGGCGGTGCCTTCTTCGGTCACGGCCTTGAGCGCGCGGGTGATCGTGTCGGCCACGGCCTTTGAGCAGACGGCGGCGTTGAGCACGCCGGGGCCGCGCTTCTCCGTGACGATGCCGTTCTCCTCGATGTCCTCGACCAGATAGGGTTTCATCATCCGGCCCTTGTTCGCGATGGCGTTGTAGAAGGTCAGGATGTGCAGCGGGGTCTCCTCGGTGCTGTAGCCGAAGCCGATCGAGCCGAGGTCGGTGTCCGTCCAGTAGCGGGTGGACGGGTTCGGGATGGTCGGCGTCTGCAGGCCGTCCAGGTCGAAGGCGAAGGCCTCGCCGAGCTTGTAGTTGTAGATGTTCTGCAGGAAGCGCTCGGTCTTCTCCAGCCCCTTGCCGCGTCCCTTGCTCTTGTCGATGCCGTAGTTCTTGACCGCGAGGGTCGCGAACACGTAGTTGGACGAGATCTTGAAGCCGTCCAGGACGGAGATGCGGTTGGTGTGGTGCTGGCGCACGAAATCGGGGATGTGCGGGTCGCGGATGGAGGTCCCGGCCACGTTGCCGTTGGTGGCGGGCAGGGTCTCGTCCAGGCTCTTGATGAAGCCGTCGTTGAGCACGGACATCAGGGTGACGGTCTTGAAGACCGAACCGGGCTCCGCCTTGCGGCCGATGGCCAGGTTCTGGATCTCCTCGAAGGGGCCGGAGCCCTCTTCGCGCACGAGGTTGACCATGGCGCGGATCGCGCCGGTCTTGACCTCCATCAGCACGAAGCAGGCGCCCTCGAGGTCGGGCTCTTCGGTGATCTGCTCGCGCAGGGCCTTGTCGGCGATGTCCTGGTAGTCGATGTTGAGCGTGATGCGCAGGTCCTTGCCGTCCACGGCCTTGACATAGGCGCTGTCGCTGTTGCGCACGCGGCCGTAGTCGGTCACGCGCATCCATTCGTGGCCCTCCTGGCCGTGGAGGACGTAGTCGAACTTGCCTTCCAGGCCGATGTGGGTGTTGGTGACGGGCGATTTGTTGCCGCGCACGAAGCCGATGGTGCGGCGGGCGAGCTTGCCGTAGGGATATTGGCGGACGTGCTCCTGCTCCACGATCATGCCGCTGCGGTAGCGGCCTTCGCGGAAGAGCGGCAGGTCGATGATGCGGTTGTAGACGTTGCGGTCGACCGGCCGGCCGAGGCGGACATACTTGCGGCCGTTGGCGCGGCCGTCCTTGATCAGCTTGTAGTACTGGTCGGCCGTCCTGTCGCCGAATTCGGCGGCGAGCCCTTCGGCGAGCTGCCGGGCCTTGTCGAGCCAGGCCTGCTCCTGCGCGGGCGTGTTGGTGTCCTTGAGCACGGTGCAGTCCATGTAGAACTGGTAGATCGGGCAGGAGATGGCGAGCAGGCGTCCCTCGGCGTCGAGGATGTTGCCGCGGGCCGGCTCGATGTTGCTGACCGTGTTGGACGGGGTGAGCGCGGTGGCGATCTTCGGGTCCGGGTCCCAGAACAGCTGGATGCCTGCCAGCCGGACGATCAGCAGCAGGGAAGCGGCCAGCAGCGCCACGTAGAGCAGGTACAGGATCACGCCGATCCTGTCGCGCTGCTTTTTGGGCTTGGGTGTCGTCGTCTCCGTACTCATCTCTTTACGACCGTTGCAGGCTTTTCAGCCTCTTTTACATTGGATCCCAGCTCGCCGAGCATCTCCTCCACGGAGGAGCGCCGGCTCACGTTGACTACCTCGAAGACCTTCTGCGAATGCACGATCTCGAGCTCCTGGAGCACCGCCTTGTTCTTCTCCACCTTGCTCATCGTGGTCTCGATCATCAGGCTGAACCAGATGACCAGGCCGAAGAGCAGGAAGGTGTAGGCGATGTGGATGAAGTAGCGCCCGATGTTGAGGCGGAGCAGGAACTCCCCCTTGAGTACCGCCTTGAAGCTGTTCTTGATGAACAGGCCGATGTCCGCTATCTTCCAGGTCTTCATACGCGTTCGGCGATTCTCAGTTTGGCGCTGCGCGCACGGGTGTTGCCGGCGATCTCCGCCTCGTCGGGCAGGATCGGCTTGCGGCCGACGCTCTTCAGGGGCGCGCTGCTTCGCCCGAAGACGTCTTTCTCCTCTTCGCCGCTGATGTGGCCGGAACGGATGAAGTTCTTGACCATGCGGTCCTCGAGGGAATGGTAGGTGATGACGGCCAGGCGGCCGCCGGGCTTGAGCGAGGCGGCGGCGCCGGAGAGGAACTTCTCCAGGGCGCGCATCTCGTCGTTGACCTCGATGCGCAGGGCCTGATAGACCTTGGCGAGGTACTTATGTTCGGCGAATGAGGGCAGGGCTGCCGCGATAGCACGGTCGAGGTCGTCCGTGGTGAGGATCGGCGCGGCGGCGCGGGCGTTGGCAATGAGCTGTGCAAGCCTGCGGGCGTTGTCGAGTTCTCCGTAAATGCGGAAAATCTTTTCCAATTCTTCTTGCGTATAAGAATTGACAATGCCAGAGGCGGTCTTATTGCCCTGCACGTTCATCCGCATGTCAAGCGGAGCGTCGAAGCGGAAAGAGAAGCCTCTCTCCGCCGTATCGAACTGGTGGGAGCTCACGCCCAGGTCGGCGAGAACTCCGTCGAGCCCTCCTTCCGCGTGGAGGAGGGTATAGTTATGGATGAAGCGGAAATTATTGTGTATAAGAATGAATCTGGGGTCGTCGGGCGCCTGGGTGAGGGCGTCGGCGTCGCGGTCGAAGGCCATCAGGTGCCCCTTCGGGGAGAGGCGCGAGAGGATCTCGCGGCTATGGCCGCCGCCGCCGAAGGTCGCATCCGCATAGAAGCCGTCCGGGTTGAGCACCAGGGCGTCTACGCTTTCTTTGAGAAGGACGGGATTGTGATATTCTGACATTGCTGACCTCTACTTTTTCGAGAGGCTTTCTGCAATGGCAATGAATTCCTGGTCAGACAGTCTGGACGCCTCGAACCGCTCCTTGGCCCAGATCTCAATCTTGAAATCATTGCCGGAGAAAACCACTTCTTTGTTCACACCGATGGAATCAAGGAGTCTGCGGCTGATCGAGATCCGGCCGAACTTGGCATCCGGCTCCACGATATCCCGGTCGCGCATATATTCTCTCCAGAACGTTGCGTGTTGGCGGTTGAAAGTGAGATCGAGGCTGTCTTTGACCTTGCCGGACTGGCGCTCCCATTCCTCGAAGCAGTACATCTCCAGGCAAGGCTCGAAAAGATCTTTCTTCACGACGAACCTCATGTCGCTTCCGGGCGGCATCGCACCCTTGAGCGGCGCGGGAAGAACGAGCCTTCCTTTGTCGTCCACGCGGGATGTGTATTCGCCGATGAAAGTGACCATCAAAATCAATTCTTATACGCAATGGACAAAGTTAACAATATTTTTCCATTTTGTTCCATTCTCTTCCATTTTTTTACACTTAGTCCCCATTTTCCGGCCCCGGCATCACTGCAGGGCACAAAAATAACCGGCAGGCGTTGATGCCTGCCGGTCCTGTATCGCTGCCGGGAAGGATCAGAAGCAGTAGTTGGTGATGATGTTCATCCAGAGCTTGCCGCCCATTCCCGTCTGGTTGAGGTTGCGGGCCACTTCCAGGGAGAGGATGAAGTTCTCGTTCCAGGCCAGCTTGAGGCCGATGCCGGCCGACATCGTGACCTGCTGCGCGGCCTTGCGCAGCTCGTCCGCGGGCTTGCCGAGCGCTGCCGCCATCTGCTCCAGGCGGTAAGGCTTGGTGATCACGCCGCAGTCGAAGAACGGGTTGGTGGCCAGGTAGAAGTCGCCCTTGCCGATGTGGAAGCGCACGAGCTTGACGCGCAGCTCCGCGTTGGCCCAGGCGAAACCGTCCGCGATGATGCGGTTCTCGTAGAGGCCGCGGATGGTGCTGTTGCCGCCCAGTCCTTCGGACATGATGCGGCGGGGCACCAGCATCGGGACATTCTGCTGGATGTAGAAGGGAGCGTCGCCCCAGGTGTGCTGCAGGCCGATGTGGTAGGCGAACACGGGATCGCCGGCGGCGATGAAGCCCACCGGGATGCGGATGAACTGCGCGAAATTGGCGCACAGGCGAAGGTAGCCGTGGCCGGTGCCGGCCAGGTCGGGCGCGCCGTTGAGGAAGAGGTCGGCGTTGATGCCCTTGTTGGGCGCCGCCTCGACGTCGCGGCTGTTGTAGGCCAGGCCCGCGCGGAGCTCCAGTACGTTGCCGCCGGCTTTCTCTTTTTCGCCGATCAGGCCGAGGCGCACGTATTCGTTATACAGGGTCCTGGAGGCGTCCGCGCCGAACTTGTCGCCGTCGAACGTCTCGGTCCGGTAGTGCCAGAAGGTCGCGCCGGCCGCCCAGTTGAGGTGGCCGGTGATGGTCCCCTGGAAGTTGGCGAGGCCCTGGAAATAGGAGCGCCGCATGCTGTTGTAGCGGAGGCCGGCGTCCTTGTCGTTCAGCTCCGCGACATACGGCTCCGCCGCGCCGTTGAACCCGTAGAACTGGTACAGCGGGTCGAGGCAGTAGATGGCCGACAGGGTCAGGCGCATCCGGGGGATCAGGTATTTGCTGTCGAAGGACAGGCGGAGGCGGGAACGCCCCTTGGTGAAGTGGGACACTTCGAAGGTGAACTTCTGCAGGGGGTCCGGGTACGTGGCGCCGTCGCCGTAGTTGTAGACGTCGCCGAACACGCCGTACTGCAGACCGTTGTTGGAGTCGTAGCCCACGGCCGGGAAGGGGCTGACCTTCCAGCCGGTCTTGGGGGCCGTCTGCTGAGCAAAAACTCCCGAACCGAAGAGGAACGGGAGCAAGAAAAGACAGATAATTTTCTTCATATCTTATTGGATCAGAGCCACAATCTCGCCCTTGGCGACCGTCTTGCCCTGCGGTGCCGTGATGGCGACGATCTGCCCGCCGGCGGCGGGCAAGAGCTCTTCCATCCCGTACCAGGTCTGGACGTAGCCGCAGGGCTGGCCGGCGGCGACTTTCGAGCCGACGGCCGGCGCGGTGGACTTGCCGTCCACGTCGACCTGCCAGAGCATCTGGCCCTTGACGGGCGCCTGGACCGGCGTGGCGTTGGGGTATTTGGCCATGAGGGCGTCGATGTCGAATTCGGGCATCTCCACGACCGGGCGCTTGACCACGATCGGGGCGCCGGCCTTCTCGCGGAAGGCCTCGAGGTCCTTGTTGAAGCGCTCCTTGGCCACACCGCTCCGGTAGTCGCGGTACTGGCGCTCGTGCATCGCGAGCTCGAAGAGCTCTTCGTCGTCCTCGCCGCAGTCCCAGCCTTCTTCTTCCATCATCTTGCGGAACTTCGGCAGCTCGTCAGGATATTCGTCCTGCGGGTTGCCGGTGTAGAACTCCATGCCCTTCTCCTTGGCGAGCGCGATGATCTCCGGGGCGAGTTCGCCGGGGAGCTTGCCCATCTTGCCGAGGATCATGCCCCACGTGTCCTTGTCGATCGTGGAGAAGCGCGGCTTGTTCTGCGCCATGGCGAGGAGGTTCATCAGGGCGGTGTTCTTGACGTATTGGCTGAACGGGGTCACGAGGGGAGGATATCCCAGGCGCGGCCACACGTATTCGACTTCGTTGAAGAGCTGGACCATCAGGGAGTCCAGGCTGCTCTCCGGCTTGCCGTTGGCGCGCTCGGAGGCGTTGATGGCGGCCTTGAAACCGGTCAGGTCGGCCATCATGGAACCCATCATGCCGCCCGGCAGACCGCAGCCGACGAGCAGCGAGGTCATCTGGGAGTTGGTGGGGTTGATCCAGTAGCCGAGGAAGTCGTCGATGAATTCCTGGGTCAGGCGGCGGACCTCCATGTAGGCGTCCATGTTGATGTCCTTGACCAGGAAACCGTCGCCCTTCATCATCTGCTGGATGGTGATCACGTCCGGATGGACCTTGCCCCAGGCAAGGGGCTCGACGGCCACGTCGAGGTAGTCGGCGCCGGCGCGGGCGACCTCCAGCATGGAGGCGGGGGAGAAGCCCGGGCCGCTGTGGCCGTGGTACTGGACCTTGATGCCGGGGTGGTTCTTCTTGATCTGGCTCACGAGCTCTCCCAGGAAGGTCGGACGGCCGATACCTGCCATGTCCTTGAGGCAGATCTCATCGGCGCCGTATTCCACGAGCTTGTCCACGAGGCCCATATAATATGGAACGGTGTGGACGGGGGAGTGGGTGATGGACAGGGCGGCCTGGGAGATCATCCCGGCCTTCTTGGCGTACTCGACGGAGAGCTTGAGGTTGCGCGGGTCGTTGAGGCCGCAGAACGAACGGGAGATGTCCGTGCCCTGCTTCTTCTTGACCTTGAACATCAGTTCGCGCACATCCGCAGGCACCGGGTACATACGCAGCGCGTTGAGACCGCGCTCGAGCATATGGGTCTGGATGCCGGCCTTGTGGAAGGGGGCCGTCCACTTGCGCACGGAGATGTTCGGATTCTCGCCGTAGAGCAGGTTCACCTGCTCGAAAGCGCCGCCGTTGGTCTCCACGCGGTCGAAACAACCCATATCGATGATGGCCGGAGCCACCCGAACCAGCTGGTCCACACGCGGCTGATATTTGCCGGAGGACTGCCACATGTCCCTGTATACAAGGGAGAACTTTATTTCTTTTGCCATAATTCGGTGTTTGCTCAGAAGAGAAATCCTACAAAGATAATTATTTTTCTTTGTCCCCCGCTTGCAGGAAAAAAATATTTTTGTACCTTTGCAACTCCTTCTGAATATGGTGCGATTAGTTCAGTTGGTAGAGCACCAGATTGTGGTTCTGGGTGTCGTGGGTTCGAGCCCCACATCGCACCCCAAATGACAAGCCTCCCCGCCGGGAGGCTTTTTTCATTTGGGGCGCGACCGCGGCTATCCCCTCTGTCGGCCCTCCTGTCCTCCGAGCTCGCACGTAAAAGTGCGGAAGACGTCCCATATTTTTGCAGGTTACCCGCAAAATCGGCCTTTTTTGCGGAAGACGTCCCACACATTGGGACGTCTTCCGCACTTCCCCCACCGACATCCCCCGTATGCCAGTCCTAGCCCCAGCTGGACTTACTGCCGGGAGGGGTGTAAAAACGGGAGTGGTAAGGACTACATGTTCTCCGGGGTACATCTCAAGTATTATCTTTCAACGTTTATGGCACCGGTTTCATGGTATTGTTTTTGCGGGCATATTGAATGCAACCGTTCTGTCTATGAGAAAGATAGTTTTGATACTTCTCACTTCTCTCTTGTCCCTTGCTGCTTGGGGGCAAGTCCGGCACATTAGACCGGATTCCACTTCAACCCTTGCTTATAAAAGTAAGGCACAGTTCGAAGCACTGTACGACCGTGTGGATTCGGGCGATGAGAGTGCTCTCCAGGTTCTGGAGCATGATGTTTTGTATCAAGAGCTTTATAGTCCCGCATGCAGCTGGTACTGTGGAGGCGAGATTCTTTCCGTCAAGGCATCGAGCCACCTTGCTCCCATAGGGAATGTGACTTATGAGGCGGGAAACGCTCATGACTTCGACCACGAGAGAGTATGGGCGGAAGGAGTTGATGGACTGGGCGTCGGTGAGTATCTGGAGTATGAGTTCCCCGGAGATTGTCCCCGCATCACCACCGTGAAGATTTTGAACGGGTATGTTAAGAATGAGACGGTGTGGAAGGACAATGCCCGTGTCAAGCAACTGAGAATGTACTATCAAGGTAAGCCATACGCCATTCTGGACTTGGAGGACACCCGGAACCTTCAGTATTTCAATGTTGGTGTCCTCGGTCCTTACGATGCCGATGCTCCGAACTGGAAGTTAAGATTTGAAATACTCGAGGTCTATGAAGGTGAAAAGTATGAAGATACAGTCATCTCCGAATTGTATTTCGATGGGATAGATGTTCATTGAGTTTTCGTTTTATCGGGGAAGTATCTGCGAAGTGCCCAAATCTCGTCTATCCAAGGCATCAGGCGGGGTGTTGTCCTTTCGGTCAAATGGTATTACTTTTGTGGAAAACGAACCTGATATTATTTAGAAAACTATGTGTACGATCAACGTCGTCAAAGCGACCGTCGGCGTCATTGCCCTTGCCTTTATTTCTTTATCTTCATCCTGTTCCAACCGCGTCTGGGAGAAAGATGACGCAGCCCTTTTCGAGTATGTCTTCGACAAGCTTTCCGCCAGGAGCGACTATGGCCACGACCTGTCCGCCCTCAATGAGCAGGAGAAGGTGTTCATGTCGATGGCGTTGCTGGCGCAGGAGGTGAACAACGGCGGCTTTGACCAGTTCTTTTTCAATCTGGATGGCCGGTACGACGACATCCTGGTCTCTTCGGCCGAAGCCGTCGGGGCCTTCGACATTGCCGGGATCTGCGAGAAAGCGTTGGCCGTTTACGCGGAGCACGCTGAGGAGACTGAGTTCATCGAGGAACTTGGGCCGTGTGACGATGCGTTCTATGCATCCACGGATGCAATCTGCGAACTCTGCGGGCAATATGCCCGGGAGCATAAAGATTCTTTCAGGCTCAAATAGAATGAACCGATAAGTTATGGAAGGCATCAACTTGAAAAACTGGTGGCATTATGTCCCGTTCATCGTCTTTGCGTGTTGTCTGTACGCCGTTATCGATGACCCGTTTATGGGCAGTGTGTTGGTGGGGCTGCTGCGATGGCTTTTGCTGGCCCTGGCTGTGGTGGCGGTTATCGCCATCTGGCGGAGCTGGAAGGCCGGCGGTACGCACAAGTGGGTTGTTACCGGCTTATATGCTTCCGTGGTAGTGGCCGCTCTCGTTGCTGGACTGGTTGTCATTCCGGCTGACCGGAAATGTAGCCCGGACGAGATGGCCGACCATTATGAGAAGAACAAGGCCAGCTTGGAAGAGCTCGTTTCGCTCGCGCGCACTTCGCTGGGTGAGGGACAAAGCCTTCATCTTGAAATCGAGCATGGACGGCGCGAACTTCGGGAAACCGGAGGGCTGGACCAGAAAACGCTCGATGCTGTTTTCAATCTTCTGAAGCGTGCCGGGTGTCTGGGTATCTGGACTGCGTTCCCGGATTACTGCGAGGTCGGATACCGCTATGTCGGCTTAGGGAGGTACTCCTACAGGTTTTATCTGAAGCCGCTGGATGAAGCGCAGTGGCAGGCCGCCCTGTCGGATCCGACGTTGATTCCCTATAATGATACGGTTGTGTTTGAGTATGGCGGAGGCGCTGCCGGGCCACAGGTGTTTCCTGCAGAAGAAAAGGCCGAATTTCTCCGGCGGTGATTTTTTCCTCCCAAAAACTCCGAAATATTTTAGGAATTATTATCTTTGGGGGACAATCACTATAATTTACACTATTCTATGAAAAGGTTTTTTCTCGTGCTGGCAGTCTTGCTCTCCAGCCTCACCGCCTTCGCACAGCGGGAAATCATCACCGTGGACTGGGATGTCATCAAAGAAATCGTGAAAGAATCTCCGGATGATGTCCGGGATCTTGTCCGCAGGCTTTCTGCCCCGACCCTGGATACGACGCTTACCTACAACGACCGTGTCGTCGCCTTCTATGGCCAGGCCCTGCTCTCTAATGGAAAAGAAGAATCCCTGGTGGGCGACATGTCGAGACTGTTCGCACGGAAAGACTTCGCGAATGCGCTGGTCAAAGCGAAAGAGGCCCTGGAAATCAATCCCCTGAACCTTCAGGCGCTGGACCGGGCGGGAACATGTATCGCTTTGCTGAGAGAGTCCGGTGACGAATCGTATGGCGTCGATGAAGCGAGGCGGTACTTCAGCCGGGCGATGAGGATCTACAATACCATAGCCGTGACCGGGTTGGGGGATGCTGAGTATCCGTTCTGCGTGACGACGGTGGCGGACGAGTACGAGTTCATGCGTAATTACCTCGAACTCTACGAGATTGAAAGCCAGGCGCTCGTCGGGTCCTGTGATGTCTTTACCCTGGGCGAGGCAAGCGAGTACTATTCTGACGAGAAGATTTACTTCGATGCGACGCGGCCGCTGGAGAAACTTAATTCACTCTTTGGCTTTTAATCCAAAAGAAACACTGTTTGCGTAGAAATCACATGGTGATTGAGATATAATCTATTTTATTATCTTTGGGGTATAATCACTATAATTATCAATGCACTATGAAAAAAATTGCTTGTATTTGCCTGGCCGGCACCTTGCTGGGCATGAGCGCATTCGCGCAGGAAGTGAAGCCCATTGCTCCCGAGTCTTCCGATTATTTGCCGCTGCTGCAGGCTGCAGGCTATGAGGTCTACGCGTATGACATTTCATCGCTGAAAGATGAGACCTACTTCTTCTCCGTGGAGATCCAGGAATATGTCAACGGAGAACTGGTCGTCCCCGATGAGGAACTCGGCTTCACGTTTTCGTTCACCAACAGGGACATGCTTTCCAATTTCCCGGAGGACCAGCAGGAAAAGATCAAGGCCGAAGGCCGGGCCTATGACGTGGAGAAAGGAATTTACAGGCTGTATACCAAGATGACCGTCGGCTTCGTCCCGACGTCGGAATCGGAAAAGTCTGTTGCGCTGTTCTTTGACGGCTCGATGCGATACGGGACGAAGCTGAAACTGAAGGAGGCGGCTCAACCCGGGTACGAAGGCCGGTATATGTATGACGTCAGACCCGTCAAAGTGGAAGCGTTCCAGCCCGGGACTTTTATCCCGCTTGCCGTCGTGGGGAGCTACTGGTTTGACGAGCGTGTCGGTGCGTTCCGCTTCTGCGGAGAGAACGAGTTCCCCGCGGACCTGCAGTCGGAGACGCTGAAGCTGGTTCCCCATTACTTCGTGGTCGGCGTCAGAATCACGAAGTAGTCTCGAGGGATGGCGAAGTATTATATAATGCTTTTGTTATGAAGAGGTTCATTCTATTAGCTCTCGCAGTCCTGTCCGCTGCGTGTAGTGATTACTCGAGTGATAATCACAAATCGAGCGGTATCTATCTGAATGAAAGACGTGTCGTATCCATTGGCTCCGCTTTTATGGGAGGAGGTACTGCTAATCCCAGTAAAGGCTCGTCGCATCAGTGCCATATTTTTGAGAATTCTTATGATTATATGCCAACGGGGGTGCCTTGTATTGTATACATAAATGGTTTCCGTTATGCTGATGTCAACTATTCGAAACCCGGGCAATACCTGGAGGGCGTTTATATCGACGAGGCCGTACTGGAATCGGACTCACCGTTGAGCATTCGCCTTAATCAGGGGAAATATGAAGGAGGATGCGAATCGGTTTCTGCCGTCGATATAATCAATTATGACAGAGGCACCGTCAAAACACAGAGTACCGGAGAAATGAATGATGATGGAAAGATCGATATTCTCATTTCCCTGAAAGACGGTCGCAAACTCCGTATCCATTATCGGGGTAGCATTCCTTTTGATGGATGTTTATAGATATGAAAAGAAGTCTTTCAGAATGTTTTCGATGACAAGTTTTCTTTAAATTTTGCAAAGAATACTTGTCATTATGAAAAATATGCTTACCTTTGTCATGAACAGATAAGCATATACTGACTATGAACACTAAAAGCATCCTCATGCCGCACTCCTGCCAGAAGGTGGGCTGGTGGCTCCTTCTCCTCTTCGTGATCTTGTGGCTCGTCAACGTGCTGCTGTTCAGGCGCAACATTGATGTGTCCTGGTATCTGGCAAAGTCGGCTCACCTCACCTTCATCGTATCCATCTTCCTCATCTGCCTGTCGAAGGAGAAGGTGGAAGACGAGATGATCTCCGGTCTTCGCCTGAGGTCCATCGGGCTTACGGCTTATGTCTTTTTCGTCCTTTTCCTGCTCCTGAGCCTGTTCCTGGAGTTGCAGCTCGCAAAGCTTTTCCCGAACCTTCCGGAATATTTCGAACTCTTTATGAGCGAGTTCTTCCTTATTCTCCTCCCGCTTTGCCTCTTCGTCCTGTATTACGGGCTGTTCAGGTGGATGCTCTGTAAATCCCGTAAATAGAAGCATCTATGAAGAACACGGTCAAAGTAGAGCGGGCCATCCGGGACATTACCCAGCAGCAGCTGGCGGAGGCCATCGGCGTGAGCCGCAACACCATCAACTCGATCGAATCGGGGAAATACATTCCCTCCACGGTCCTGGCACTGAAGATCGCCCGGTACTTCGGCAAGCCTGCCGAATCCATCTTCTCGCTGGAAGAGACGGACTAGTCCGGGTCGGAGAGAAAAGAGAGGCGGGGTGGCACCGAAGTGTCACCCCGCCTGGTTATAATTGGTTTCAAGGGGTTACTTCACGATGGCGAGAGCCTGCTGGAGCAGGGCCTCGGAGGGCTCGTCGGCGCCGGCCTGCGGGGCGAGGTACCAGCGGACGGTCCAGCTGACCTCGCCGCCCGGCTGCAGGGTGGTGTAGGCGCCCTGCTCCTCGATCTCGACGAAGGTCTTGCCCGGGTTGGCATAGACCTGGATCTCGGCCTCGGCGGGCGCGGGCTCCTCCGGCTTGAGGTCCTGGAACTTCTTGACGAAGAGGATGCCGTTGGCGCTGAAAGCGAGCCAGCCCTTGCCGTCGGCGTTGACCTTGCGGTTCTCGCGGGCCTCGTCCATCACGTACCAGGCCGCGCCGAACTTGTATTCGAACGGCAGGCCGGCCATGTTGTTTGCGGGTTCGACGGCCGTGGCGTCGAAGAAGAGCACGCCGCCGTTGGGCACGCGGGAGATCTCCCACGGCGCCACCTGGCGGGTCTCGCCGGATTCGTTGACGATGGTGTAGGTGATGACGACCGCGCCGTCGGCCGGATCGGCGGCGAACGCCTTGCGGATCCGGTAGCCGAAGCGCTCGGACTTCTGGCCGGTCAGCACGAGGGCGTCGCCTTCCACCGCGGCCTCGAAGGCCTTGGTGTCATATTCGGCCACCGGCGGCCAGTTCCACTCGCGCTGCGGGCTGGTCCAGAAGGTGCTGCCGAAGGAGTTGGGGAAACGGCCCTGATTGAGGACCTCCTTGTCTCCGAGCTTGTAAGACAGGACCTTGCCGCCGTGGGCGGCGTCGACGGTCAGGGTCACATCGCCGACGGCGATGCTGTATTTGGAATCTTCGAGGGCCTGGACGGCCTGGGCGGAAGCGGCGACGCTGCCAAGCGTCAGGGCCGCGACCAGGGGAAGGAGAAATCTTTTCATGCCGGTTGTCAAATTGAGTGACACAAAAATAGCGAATCTCCGCGTTCCCGATTGGCGGGTGTGTTCCAAATCCTTTCACTATTCCGTCAAATCGACATCCGGGCCTCGGGCGGACTTTCGCAATTCATTCTTTTTTCGCTATATTTCCGAAACTGATAATCAAACAGAACCAACAACGTTAGTATGAAAGGAAAAACTCTGCTCGCCGCAGCGGCGTTCGCGCTCGCATCGGCGACCGGCGTGTCCGCCCAAACCCTCCAGCTCAACGACCTCGGCTATTTCGAGGCGCGGGGCACGAATGTCTTAGTGTATAACAACCTGTACAATGGCGGTTTCTACGACGAGAAGTTCGCCGGCCTGGAGATCATCCAGCGCGGCGAGCGCATCGCCACCGGCGGCGGCGTCCGCCTGATGAACACCCCCGAGCAGTGGGACATCTTCGGCGTCGTGAGCCCCCGCGAGATCGACCGCGCCGAGAGCAGCGTCGCCGTGTCGCTGACCTATGCGGACTACGACTTCGCCCCCCGGCTCAAGGTCCTGCCCAAGGACAAGGGCGTCCTGGTCCAGATCTGGCTGGACAAGCCCGTGCCCGAGCAGCTGGTCGGCAAGGCCGGCATGAACCTGGAGTTCTTCCCGGCCTCCTATTTCGGCCGCAACTATCTGGTTGACAATCTTGCTCGCATCCTCCCCAAATATCCGATGCACGACACCGAGGTGCATCCCGTCTCCGAGAAGATCCCGCAGTATTTCGGCGAATCCACCTTCGACGACCGCGGCCGCGGCGACTTCCTCGTGCCGCTCCCGCTCTCCACGGGCCACCGCATCGTGATGGCGCCGGAGGACGAGGCGCTGCGCGTGAGCGTGACCTCCGACCAGGAGATCAGCATCTACGACGGCCGCCATCTAGCGCAGAACGGCACCTTCGTGCTCCGCTCCCTGCTGCCCGCCGGCCGGACCGGCAAGGTGCTCGAGTGGTACCTGGAGCCGAGCGCGTCGGAAGACTGGACCCGCCCGGCGAACATCGGCTTCTCGCAGGTCGGCTACACGCCCGCCCAGAAGAAGGTCTCCGTGGTCGAGCTCGACAAGAACGCCACGCCCGCGGCCACCGGCCGCATCCTCCGCGTCAACCCGGACGGCACCAAGACCGTCGTGAAGGAGGTCGCCGCCGAGGTCTGGGGCGAATACCACCACCGCTACAACTACGTCCGCCTGGACTTCTCCGACGTCCGTGAGCCGGGCCTCTACTGCATCGACTACCAGGGCGTCGTGACCAACGCCTTCCCGATCGACAAGGAAGTCTACGCCGACAAATGGCATCCTTCGATGGACGTCTCCCTCGTGGTCAACATGGACCACATGGAGGTCAACGAGGCCTACCGCATCTGGCACGGCCGCGCCAACATGGACGACGCCCTCCAGGCGCCGGCCAACGTGCGCCTGCACGACGGCTACTTCCAGGGCGACGTGACCAACACGAAGTACCAGCCCCTCGAGCACATCCCCGGCCTGGCGGTCGGCGGATGGTATGACGCCGGCGACTTCGACATCCAGGCCAACTCCGTGCTCAACACCACCGAGGACCTGGCCTACATCTGGCGCCAGTTCCAGCCGATGCGCGACCAGACGCTGATCGACGAGAAGACCCAATATGCCGACATCCACGTCCCCGACGGGATTCCCGACAACGTCCAGCTGATCCTGCACGGCACGCTCAACATCAACGCCCAGGTCGAGAACATCGGCTTCGTGGCGCAGGTCATCGGCCAGCCCGACATGCACCACTACCACCACCTCGGCGACGCGATGACGCTGACCGACGGCCTGGTCTACGACCCGACCCTCGCGCCCTACGAGGTGCGCGGCAACCGCTCCGGCACCCCGGACGACCGCTACGTCTTCACGAGCCGCTTCAGCGCCGCCGGCGTGATGCAGGACATCGTGTCCCTGGCGGCCGCCTACCCGGCCTTGAAGGACTACTATCCGGAGGAGGCCGAGCGCTCCCTGCGCAACGCTGAAATGCTGTGGAACAAGCACTTCGAGGCCGCCGATCCGGCAAAGAGCCCGATGATGGGCCGCTGGATGATGGGCGGCGGCGACCCGCGCATCAACGCCGCCATCGAGCTCTGGCTCGCCACCGGCAACCAGAAATACAAGGACTTCTTCCTACCGCTCGTCGAGAAACAGCTGGAGGCCAAATCGGAAGTGCGCCGCTCCAACGGTCCGGTCCAGAACGGCATGTTCATGACCGAGTTCAACGGCGGCCCGAACCTCACCGCCGCGCTCAAGCTGTATCCCTACATGGACAAGAAGTTCCAGAAGAAGGTGAAGGAACTCATCCCGGCCTACGTGGAGGTGCTGACCCGCGGCGGCCAGGACAACCCCTACGGCGTGTCGATCGGCGGCACCGGCTGGGCCGGCAACGCCTCGATCATCGTGACCGCCTACAACTGCTACAAGGTCTGGAAACTCTTCCCGGACATGATCGATCCGGAATATGTCTTCAACGGACTGAACTTCGTCCTCGGCTGCCATCCCGGCAGCAACGTCTCCTTCGTGACCTCCGTCGGCGTCAACACCAAGAAGGTGGCCTACGGCAACAACCGCGCGGACTACGCCGTGATCCCGGGCGGCATCGTCCCCGGCCTGCTGGTCAAGGAAGACTACTTCGAGAACAAGGACGACTATCCGTTCCACTGGGGTGAGAACGAGTGCTGCATCAACACGGCTCCGCAGTATGTGCAGCTCTGCCTCGCCTGCGATGAAATTGCCCGCTACTTGAACAAGTAGCCGGTACCACAACAAAAAAGGGGAAGCGGGCCGCTGACGATCAGCGGCCCGCTTTGGTATCTGTATCCGGGTATCAGAGGGCCTTCTTCAGGCTCCAGCTGCCCATCTTCTGTCCCTTGTAGACGATTTCTTCCTCGTAGAAGACCTCGTAGCCGCGTTTGCGGTAGTAGGCGAGGTTCTTCTCGGAATTGGTGAAGAACACCAGCTGCCGGCCGCCCCGCCCGCGGACATACTGCTCCCAGTATTCGATGAAGCGGGTGCCGACGCCCGTGCCCTGGGCCGAAGGGTCCACGGTCAGGGAACTCGCGTACCAGATCTCCGGGCCGGTCTGCTGGTAGTCGTGGCAGGGTTTGCCGGCCGCGGCGTCCATCGCGAGCCATGCGTCGATGGTCGCCTTGTCGCCGGCCTTGTAGACCTTCATCCAGCCGTTGAGGAGGTAGCGCAGGTCGGACGGCGTCTTGTACGTGGGCGGGTTGAGCTGCGCCACGGCCACCAGCCGGCCGTCTTGGCGGGCGGCCAGGTAGTCCGCCACGCGGAAGTTGGTCCGGTAGACGCGCCAGATGATCTCGAAGGCCACGGCGCCCCGCTCAGCCGGCTCCGGGAACCAGTTGGTGAAGTACTCGTAGTCGTCGAAGGCCCGGGCGGCGAGCGCCGCCGCCTCCCGGACTTCACTCCGTTTCAGGGGGCCGAATTCCAGTGCCATAAGCCTATTTGCTGATCGCGTAATGGAACGGTTTGTCGAAGTGACGGCGGTTGTAGTAGGTGACGGACGGGTTCGTCAGGTCCATCACCATGGTCCAGGCCGTGCCGAGGAAACCCTCCTGCTCCGGCTGGGAGACGGAGAAGACGGTCTGCTCGAGCGCCTGGCGCTCCATCACGCCGCCCGCCGCCTCGAAGCTGGCGCAGAGCTGCTCGTAGCGGTGGTCCCACTCGATCAGGCCGACGTTTTTCTTCGCCTCGCAGAGGTAGTGGTTCGCCACGGCGGGCGTCTCCACGACGACCATCTCGTTGTCGACATACTCCACCACGACGCTCCGGCCGGAGGCGTCGGAAATGGCGAAGTGGTGCGCCGCGCCGATGTCGGAATGCATGTCGATGCTCCGGAGCGTCGCGAGCGCCTCCTCCACGTTTGCAGCGCGGCGCAGCACATAGGCGATGGCCGTCGATCCGGTCAGCGCCGGTTTGCCCGTCTCCTGGTGCGTCTCCACCGCGTCGCCGGCCATCAGGTCCGCGACCGCGAGGCCCTTCTCGTTGATGCCGTCCAGGGCGAAGAAGAGGGAGGACAGGGCCATGAACTGGTTGGGCATGCCCTCCGGCAGCCATTTGTCGCCGAAGCCGAAGAAGTCCACGTTGAACGTGGTGATGGTCTCATATCCGTCCTTGGGGATGACGTGCGTGATCAGGTTCGTGGAGTGGTTGAAATCGAAGTTGCGTCCCATCAGGACGCCGCCTTCCGGCGTGCGGGCCGTCAGGGCCGAGCAACCGTACACGTTCGGGGCGAGCTCCTGCACGGGGGGCGTATAATATCCCTGGGAGAGGAAGTTGATGACATAGGGAATCAGCGCCGCGGCGCTGCGGCCGCCGCCCTGCTCGATGAGGCCGGCGAAGCCGTCGTCGCCCTTGTATTCCAGATAATACATGCCGTCGTCCAGCTTCTGGACGGACGTGGCGCCTTTGATGAACGGACCGAACTTGATGACGGTCAGGGCCAGGAATACGAGCAGCAGGCCCAGCAGGGACCAGAGTACGATTTTGATGACTTTTTTCATATTTCGGATAAATGTAGATATCAGAGATTGAATAGGTTCCGGAGAATCCACCAGAGCAGGATCAGGCCCAGCGCGGTCCAGCCCAGCGCCGGATGCCGGCTCGCGCGGTAGTACCCGGGAGCCTTGTCCCGCAGGAGCTCGGCGGAAAACAGGAACAGCAGGACGGGAATGAAGAGGACCAGGCAGGCGTTATAGCCGAGAGCGGCCCCGACGCGCAGGTGCAGCAGCTGATGCAGGGCACGCTGCGAGCCGCAGCCGGGGCATTTGAGCCCGGTCGCCCAATAGAAAGGACACTTGGGGAAAGGAGTCGTCTCGGGGTCGAACTTCGCGTAGATGCAGACGGCAAAGATGGCGGCGAGCGCGATCAGAGCCACTCCGACCGCCTTCCTCCTTGCTGCTACCATACCGAGGCGATGAATCCGAGCGTCGCCAGGACGATATAGGCGATGACGCCGGCGAGCCCGGAGCAGACGCTGACGATGATCCAGGTCCTGGCTGTCTTGTTCTCCTGTTCGGACTGATAGTACAGCGACTGCCGGGTGGCGTCGTCAGGAGAAAACATGGCGCTCCTGTAGGTGCTGTTGGACCGGGCCGAATAGATGATGGCGATGATGCCGCCGATCTGGCAGCAGAACAGCGTGCAGAGGATGGCCATGACCAGCCTGTTGCTGTGGAAGGGGACGGTTTCCATAGTCGCGGGGGAATTAGCGGCAGAACATCAGGGTCTCGTTGAACTTCTCGTAGTTGTGGCGGTAGGTCCGCTGCGTGACGGTGAAGATGTCCACCAGCCACCAGATGCCGAGACCGTAGCAGGTCAGGACCTTGATGACGCCCAGCGCGATGTCGTCCAGGAAGAACCGCTCCCAGCCGAGCAGGATGGCGATGAGCAGCATGATGGTCGGCTTCTGCAGGTTCATGGTCATCAGGACGCCGAACTTGGAGTCGTCCAGCTCGCTGATCCTGTTCTGTACATCAAACACCGTCGCAGAGTCGAAACACTCGCCGTAGCGCATGATGAAGGATTGTACTAATTCGGGTCTCATATGCGTTTAAATTTTGGGTTTTTGCCAATTCGACGCAAATTAGGAAATCCGCAGAACAATTCCAACAGGAAGCGGTGAAACCGCTCCCTTTTTTCTTGATTCAGAGCAGGACCAGCACCATCAGCTGGGCCGCCAGCACCCGCAGGAACATTGTCAGCGGGTAGACCGTGGCATAGCCGACGGCGGCCTCGTCGCTGTTCTTGTCCTGCTCGCCGGCGAAGGCGAGCGCCGGCGGGTTGGTGCTCGCGCCCGACAGGACGCCGATCAGGGTGTTGTAGCGAAGCTTGAGGAGATACTTTCCGAGCAGGCCGCAGATCAGGATGGGCACGACGGTGATGATGGCGCCGTAGGCGATCCAGATCAGGCCGCCATTGTTGACGATCGTGTCCACGAACCCGGCGCCGGCTTCCAGCCCCACGCAGGCGAGGAAGAGCGAGATGCCGATCTCGCGGATCATCAGGTTGGCGCTCGTGGTGATGTAGGTCACGATCTTGAAGCGCGGGCAGAAGCAGCTGATCAGGATGGCCACGATGAGCGGGCCGCCGGCCAGGCCGAGCTTGACGGGCTGCGGGATGCCGGGGAAATGGATGGGAATGCTGCCCAGGGCGCATCCCAGCGCGATGCCCGCGAAGATGGCGATCAGGTTCGGCTCGTTGAGGCGCCGGATCGAGTTGCCGAGGACCTTCTCCATTCCGGCCACGGCCGCCTCGCTGCCGACGACCGTCAGCACATCGCCCATCTGCAGGATGGTGTCCGGCCGCGCGGCGATCTCGATGCCCGCGCGGCGGATCTTGGTTATGTTGACTCCCAGATATTTGTCAAATTCCAGCTTGCCCAGGACGGCGCCGTTCAATTTCCGTTTCGAAATGCTGATCTTCCGCGAAATCAATTTGCCCGACACCTGGGTTTCGGCAGCCTCCTGCTGGCTGGGAACCGCCAGCGGTTTCTCCTTTTTGAAGAAGTTTTTCAGGAGAATGAACGAGAGGATGCAGCCTACCACGCCCAGGGGATAGGCAACGGCGTAGCCTTGCGCGATCACCGCCGGGTCGCCACCCGTAGCGTCGGCGTACGCTTGCTGCGCAGCGCCGAGTCCCGGCGTATTGGTCACGGCTCCGGACATGACTCCAACCATCGTTGCCGGATCTGTGCCCGTGACCTTGATCAGGAAATAAGTGACAGCTACGCCGCACAAGACAAGCAGTGAGGCGAGAAGATTCAGCTTGACGCCGCCTGAGCGGAAGCTGGAGAAAAAGCTGGGGCCGACCTGCATGCCGATGGAGTAGACGAACAGGATCAGGCCGAATTCCTTGACGAAATGCAGCAGCTGCGGGTCAAGGTTATATCCATAGTGGGCGAACACGATCCCGACAAAGAGGATCCAGGTGACGCCGAGTGAGATTCCAAAGAGTTTGCACCTGCCGAGTATCTTTCCGAGGGCGATGACGGTGCAGAGGATGATGATCGATAATGCGAGTGTCATTTGAGCCAGTTATGAGCCCGCTCCATCACAGCGTTGGATTGGCTGAGGATGCGGATGAACTCATCGGCGGCACGTTTGCGGTAGACTTTCTTGAGGGTGTGGACGCAGCCTTCCATCTGGGTGTTGGACGCCTCCAGCGGGATGGCCTTGAGGCCTCTCTTCTGGTAGAGCGTGGCTTCGGACAGGAAGGTAATCATCTGGGTGGCCCGGATCAGATCCAGCAGGACATTGACTTCGTTGATTTCAACCTGGACGTCAAGCCGCTGCAATTCACCGGGGAACATGCTGTCGAAGGCGTTGCGGGCCTGGGTCTCCCGGGCCGGCATGGCGATGCGCTGGGGGCGGATGTCGTCCAGGGAGAGCGACTCCCGGTCCGCCAGCGGATGTTCCTTGCTCAGGATGACAGACAGCTGATTATCGAATAATGCGTGTGATTCAATCTCGTCATCCACGACGTTGGGCCTGAAGCAGAGGACGAAGTCCACCTCCCGCCGCTTGAGCATGTCGAGCAGCGCGGCCATCGTCTGGCAGATGATGTTGAGTTTGACTCCCGGGTATTGTTTGGTGAATTCTCCGACGGTCTCGGTGAGGACCGGCGCGAAAGTGTACGTGATGCCGATGTTGAGAACTCCGGACAGCATCTGCTTGAGGTCGCTGATCTGCGTGTAGCAGTCTTCGGCGTCCTGGAGCGTGTGTTTCGCAATGGGCAGCAGGTGCTCTCCGCTCTCGGTGAGGCTGACGCTGTGGCTGTCGCGCTGGAAGAGCTCTGTCCCCATCTCTTCCTCCAGCTGTCTGATCTGCTGGGAGAGGGTGCTCTGCGTGACGAAGAGGGCGCGTGCCGCCTCCGAGAAATTGAGCGTTTCCGCCGTTTTTACGAAATACCTGAGCTGCCGGAGTTCCATATAAAGAATAGATGATTAGTCTTCGAGGTCCTTGTAGTGCGCCACGGCCTCGGCGACGGATGCCGGGTCGTTGATGTCGATCTTCGGCATGTCCTTGGATTTGTCGTTGGCCTTGGCGCCGACGCTGTTGATAGGTTTGCGCGAGATGAGTACGTCCGCGATCCTGAGGATAACTGCGAGCCCGAGGCAGGCTGCGATGATGATCAATGCTTTCATGTTGTGTTGTGTTAAGTGAAACAAAATTACTTCGTCGTCGTTTCGACAATGCAAAGGTAGGTTCACTCTACACGATGGGAAAGCTTTGGTTCGTGTTTGTTTCTATAACGGCAATCGTTCGCGCTAATCGCAGTGCTCGCGGTCAATCGTTATTCCCGATTGCAAAGATAGGAATTCTTTGAAGTCCTGCAATCGAAAAAAACGATAGCCGGGAGGGTGATTGTCTGATTATTTCTCTTCTGCGAGAATCTCTTCGGCGCGCTTGAGGGCGAGGTTGATGTGGCTGCAGATGTTCTCCTTGCCCACCACGTCGTCCATGCCGGCGTTCTCGAGGACCTTCATCACGGTCGGGTTGACGCCGGAAAGCACCACCTTGACGCCCATCTGCCTGCACATCTTGCACATGTTCGACAGGTTGTGCACGCCGGTGGAATCGATGAACGGCACCTTGCGCATCCGGATGATGCGGACCCTGGCACGGCCGCCCATGTCGCCCATCATTTCCTCGAACTTGTTGCCGATGCCGAAGAAGTAGGGGCCGTTGATCTCGTAGACCTTGGCTCCTTCCGGGATGGTCAGGTGCTCCAGGTTGCCCTGCACGTCGGTGTCGGCGACCGGGTCGATCTCGTCGCTGAGCACGGAGACGTTGGTCGTCTCGGCCATCCGCTTCATGCAGAGCAGGCAGGCGATCAGCACGCCCACCTCGATGGCGACGGTCAGGTCGAAGATCACGGTCAGGAAGAAGGTGACCAGCAGGACGATGATGTCGGACTTGGGGTTCTTGAGGATGGCCTTGAAGCTGCGCCATTCGCTCATATTATAGGACACGACCACCAGCACGCCGGCCAGGCAGGACATCGGGATGTACTGCACCAGCGGCATCAGGAACAGGTAGATGAGTGCCAGGACGATGGCGTGCGCGATGCCCGCGACGGGCGTGCGGCCGCCGTTGTTGATGTTCGTCATCGTACGGGCGATGGCGCCCGTGGCGGGGATGCCGCCGATGAGCGGCGTGACCATGTTGGCGATGCCTTGCGCGACCAGTTCCTGGTTGCTGTCGTGGCGGTCGCCGATCACACCGTCGGCCACGGCCGCGGAGAGCAGCGACTCGATGGCGCCCAGCATGGCGATCACCATCGCCGGCTGGGCCAGGCGGGTGATGGTCTCCCAGTTGAGGCTGGGGACGGCCGGCTGCGGCAGGCTGGAGGAGATGGTGAAGCGGTCGCCGATGGTCTCGATGCCTTCGATGCCCAGGCGCTTGAGGATGAGCGCGACGACCGTCATCAGGATGATGGCGACGAGCGAACCCGGGATGCGGCGGCTGATCTTGGGCGTGAACACGATGACGAGGATGCTGCACACGCCGATCAGGAGCGTCCACCAGTTCATGGTGTCGAAGTGCTCGAAATAGACGGCCCATTTGTCCAGGAATCCGGCCGGGACGCTCTCGATCTGCAGGCCGAAGAGGTCCTTGATCTGGGTCGCGAAGATGGTCAGGGCGATACCGCTGGTGAAGCCCACGACGATCGGGTAGGGGATATATTTGATGATCGTGCCCAGATGGAGCACGCCCATCAGGATCAGGAAGGCACCGGCCATGAAGGTCGCGATCGCGAGACCGCTCATGCCGTACTGCTGGATGATTCCGTAGACGATGACGATGAAGGCACCGGTCGGGCCGCCGATCTGCACCTTGCTGCCGCCGAAGAAGGAAATGATGAAGCCGGCCACGATGGCCGTCAGGATGCCGGCCTCCGGCGTGGCGCCGGACGCGATGCCGAACGCGATGGCGAGCGGCAGCGCCACGATGCCGACGATGATACCTGCGAGCAGGTCCTGGACGAGTGTCTGCTTGTTGTAACCGTTCTTGAACGTCGAGAACAGCTTGGGCTTGAAACCAACTTTGAAATCCATACTGAAAACATCTAAGCCGGCCCCTTGCCGGCTGTCAGGTAAAACACTTTACTAAAATCGCCGCGAAATTACACATTATTAAATTATTTTCAAAACTTATCTGCCCGGCTCGTCTTTGGGGCCGGGCAGGGATAGGGAAGAGGTTGACGATCAGGGGTTGAAGCGGTGCCCGTCCCATTTCAGGGTCTTCTGCTCCTTCTTGCTGCCGTGCCAGTAGGTGACCGTGATGTCCTTGCCGGAGCGAGGCAGGTCGTAGGATACATAGGCGCCGTCTTCCGTGCCGTATTCCACGTCGAAGCCGAAGTCGCCGTACCACAGCATCTCCTTCGTGGCGTTGTCGTAGCGGAGGAAGGAAAGGCCGTCGAACTGGCCGGGACTGTAGAGCCCGTCCGAATAGCACATCACGTTGTAGGCGATGATCTTATGCTTCTGGTCGGCTTCGTTCCAGAAGCACATCTCGATCCGGAGCAGATGCTCCTCGTAGCGGGATTCGAAACATACGAAACCGTTCCGCTGGTCGACGGTCAGGGTCTCGTTCTCCTCCTGGGACTCGCCCTGGCGGTAGCGGATCCAGGCCTGCCGGAAGGCGTTGGTGGATTCGTCGTAGTAGCCTTCTTCGTCATCCGCCTCGTCGGGGGCGCTGAGGAGGGCCCAGACAAAGTCGCTGATGGTGGGCTTCTCGCCCTGATAGTTTACCTGGATGCCGTCCTGTGCCGCGAGAGCCAGCGAGCAGCAGGCGAAGATGACGGCCAATGCGATTCGTTTCATATTGCTGTGGTTATTATGGTGTTACAAAACCGGTTTGTCGACGTGAAGATAGCGACATTCCACCATTTCTCCAAAAACCGCAGGCTAGACGACCCGGGCTTTTTCCAGCAGGGAGAAGTCGAAGGGGATGTATCCGCCGTCCTGGCGCGCGAAGCTTTTTACCGTGCCCCGGCTGTCGGCGACCATCATCTGGCAGGCGTCGCGCTGCGGGCGGTCCAGATAGCCCAGCACGTCCAGGTCTTCTTTCGCTTCGTCGCGGAACCGGCTCAGGAATTTCTGGAAATCCGTGGTGCTGATCTGCCGGATCAGGAGCACGAGGAACCGCCCGTCGGGAAGCTCGAATACCAGGTAGTCCTGCCCGAATTCCAGCTCCTGGCTGATAGCATCGCCGCAGTCCAACTCGTAGAAGATATCATCTTCCTCTACGTTGCGGACCACGTAGAACTGCCTGTCGGAGGCGGTCTTGAAGCGCTTCAGACGCTGCATGTCCATTTCTTTCTGTTTCAATGCGGATGCTTCGGCCTCTTTGTCCTCCCGGGCGTTCCGCTGTCGCTCAAACAGCGCCCCAATGGCCGTAATACCTGCCGTGACGACCGTGACGACGACCATGGTGTCCGACAGGATGTCCTTTCCCAGACGAATGACAATCGAGACGATCATCGAGTATACAATGATGGGAGTGGCGCTGGCTGAAATCCGGACGCCGCTGATGCGGGACAGGAGAAATCTGGCGGGTAGGATATACAGGAAAAGTTGCAGGATGGGGAGGAAATCCTTTATAAAAGGCGAGCATCCCGCCACCCACGGTGCCGACAGACGGATCAACAGCGTCGCGACCATCAGGAAGGTCGCGAGCGGAATGAATAGCGTCAGGAAGCGCTTGAGTGTCTTGAAGAATCTCTCCACGGGATCAGTTTTTCACGGCAAAGACAGATGAAACAGAATTTATTATTCATAATAAATATACGTCCATATAGAGCCAAGCCGGTTGAATATCAGCACTATTCCTCTCTTTGCAATGACTGTTTGGATGCTTTCCAAATCGGCTGTCTTTACAGATTTCACCAGGCTGCAATCTATAGTTATAGTGAAGTGTTCTTTATCTTTGAACTCATAAGAAGGAGGTGCATCCTTATAGGTAGAAATGAGTCTTACTGTTTCAGTCTGCAGACGGTTGTAGAACTCGGCTATGGCATCAGAATTCCCGTCGTTGATGTGCCCCTTTGTCGTCGGGACTTCCCAGGATTGATATTGGGTCAACTTATATAGATCAGTCGCCAATTGAATACTTAATCTGTAGAGCTCCAGCGTTGGATCATAGTGATAGTCTACGCTCCCTTCTTCTATTTTTGTGTTATAAGATATTGAGTAACAATTCGTCACCTCCGGCTCCTTTTCGCAGGAGCAGAAAAGGCCGGAGAGAAGCAGGAGCCCTGCGAGCAAGAAGGAATGGCGCTTGATCTGTCGGTAAGAAATTCTCATAGTATCAGGATAATTAATGTAACTTTCGAATCAATCCGCACACCAGGCGGGTCAGGGAAGCCGAGAGGGCCAGGCAGATGAGCACGATGACGATCCAGCCGACCCGGTTGACCTCGCGGTAGCGTTGGAAATAGAATTCCCCGGCGGGGAGCAGTTCTACGCCGGCCGGCGCCGGCGTTTCGGACAGCTGGTGCGTCTGCGTGTCCAGCGCGAAGCTGTCCGCGCCCTTCCGGAAGTAGACGACGTCGCCGTCCAATTGGATGTCGTCGACGAATCTGTCCTGCGGATCTTCGTCCCGCTCAATGTATCCGCCTGTCCCGACCGTGTCGATGAAACACAGCCGGTAGCCGTTCTCCAGCGGGACATGGAAATAGTCGCCGAGTCCGCAGTCCGTCTTGGTCAGCGTCGTCAGGCCCAGGTTCAGGAAGAAGAGCGGGATGCAGAAAGACAGGACGGCCACCGGGGTCCCGATGAAGGCGCGGAGCAGTCGCCTCGAGCGTCCCTCTTTCTGCCCGGGCAGGGCGAAGAGGACGGCGACGAGGGTCAATGCGGCCGTCAGGAGGAGGAGCATCAGAACCCAGAAGAGAAGCGTGACGATGATTCCCATATCCAAAGATACTCATTTTTGGATAAAAAAAACCGGGCGAAGACGCCCGGAACCCATATTAAATGTTGATTATTCGATGATTTTCGCCGGGAGGGCGAAGGTGGAGGCGGGAATCTTGATGTTCTCCTGGATCTCGGTGACGACCATCAGGTTGTTGGCTCCGAGGATGCCCTTGGTCTCCATCTTCAGGACGATGCCCTTCCAGACCCAGTCCTTGCGGGTGATCGTGCGGAGCAGCGACTTGTATTTGTAGGTGTAGATGGTGCAGGTCCGCCCGAGGACCTCTTCGGTGCCCAGGATCTGGATCTTGTTCTTCTTCATGAATTCCTCGTCCATCTCCAGGAAGTTGGGGTACTCGCCGAGGTCGGTCACCTTGGCTTCGTCCTTCTTCTCGTTGTCGAACCAGGCGTTGGTGTAGGCCTTGCCGTCGCGATAGATGATCTCGGTGTTGTAGACGCCCATGCCTTCCATGGCCGTCTGGTCGTGCTGCTTCCGGAGCCGGCCGTAGTCGTCGAACCAGAGTTCGTTGTACTGCATGCCCCCGCTGGTCTGCGTCTCGAATTTCAGGTGACCGGACTTGATGCCGTACATGGAACTCTGGGCATTAAGGGCCGCTGCTCCCAGCAGCAGGGCCGCTGCAATCAACAGGATTTTCTTCATAAGCGTTGTATTATGTGATTGTTGCAATTCCAAAAATACGATGTTTTTGGAGAAAGACAAAAAAAATCCGGGCGATGAAGCCCGGAACTGCATGATGAAAAGGGAGATCACAACTAATGATCAGATGGCTTTTTTGATGAGTTCGCCCATCTTTTTGCGCAGCTTGTTGATGGCAGGGACCAGCAGGATGCATTCGGCGAGCAGGATGCCGCCGGCGAGGCCCAGGCCGAAGGTGGCGACCTGCGTGGCGAGCAGGGACTCCGGCAGGATGAACTGTCCCAGCGGGAAGCAGATGAAGGCGCCGAAGGCCATGATCAGCGTCAGGCCGAGGAGGTGCTTGACGTGGAAGTTGTACGCCTTGTTGGTCATCCGGAGCTTGGCCTGGACGTTGTCCTCGCTCTCGAACGGGCCTTGCGAAGCGGCGCGTTTCCAGTAGATCTTGTCCCTGTATTGGTGGACGAACTGGTCGCCGCAGCCGGAGCGGAACACGACGTAGTCCTCGTTGGAGGAGGATTTCTTCTCGTCGAAGTCGATCTGGAAAGTGAATTCGCCCGGCTTGCATTCCTTGAACCGGTAGAGGAGACCGTTGGTGTGCCAGAAGCACAGGCCCTGGGAAGAAAGTTTGTTGAGCCACTGCTCTTCTTTGTCGAAATCGACGAACCAGTTGATTCTGAATGTGCTTTTCATGGTTTTATCTGTTAATGTGTTTGTTTCCGTTGTCCACGAGTTCCTGGAGCCTGTCCAGTTCCGCCACGAGGACGCGCTTGCCCTCGTCGGTGATGATGTACTCCTTGCGGCGGTCCGCTTCCACGCCGTAGGGCTTGATCCAACCTTTGTCGATCAGGGTGGAGATGGCGCCATACAGGGTGCCGGCGGAGAGGATGAGCCGGCCGTTGCTCAGCTCGGAAGTCTCTTGCATGATCCCGTATCCGTGGAGGGGCTTCTGCAAGGCCAGCAGAATGTAAAATACTGCTTCAGTCAGTGCTTGATTGGTAGTTCCCATAATTTGTCTCGGCATTCGTTATATCGTAAGCCGATACAAAAGTAGACGATATATTTGGATTATGCAAGAACTTTCCGAAAAAAATGCAAAAAAAGTTGATTATTACCTCTTCCGGGGCTCCATGTGGACGATGAGATGGGACTGGGCGCCGAAGCGTTCCTTGAAGCGGCGCTCCACTTCCGAGGCCTTTTCGTGGGCCTCGGCGAGGGTCTGGCCGCCGTCCAGGCGGATGTGGACCTCGGCCGCGATGCGGTTGCCCACGCGGCGGGTGCGCAGGTTGTGCGGATCTTCCACACCCTCGACGCTCCGGATAATCCGGAGCATTTCCTCCTCCGTGTCGGCGGGCAGGGAGCTGTCCGTGAGCTCGCCGACGCTGGGGCCCAGCAGGTCCCAGGCCACCTTGCCCAGCATGGCGCCGACCGCGATGGAGGCCAGCGGATCCAGCACCGTCCAGCGCTGCCCCAGCAGGATGGCGCCGCCGATGCCGATGGCCGCGCCGACGGAGCTCAGCGCGTCGGAGCGGTGGTGCCAGGCATTCGCCTCCAGGGCGGGGGAGTCCAGCTTCCGGCCCTTGATGCGGGTGTATTGGTAGAGGATTTCTTTGACGGCGATGGAGATGAGCGCGGCCCAGAGGGCGAGCGCTCCGGGCGCCGGCAGCTCTTCGCCCTGGAACCAGGCGGCCAGCTTGCGCGCGCCGGACACCACGATGCCCACGGCGGCGGCCGCGAGCGCCAGGCCGATGAAGAGCGTGGCGACGGTCTCGTACTTGCCGTGGCCGTAGTCGTGGTCGTCGTCCTGCGGGCGGGCGCTCACGCGCACGAAAATAAGGACGACGATGTCGGTGACGAAATCCGACAGGGAATGGACCGCGTCCGAAACCATGGCGGCTGAATGCCCCGCCACGCCGGCCACGGCCTTGAGCCCCACGAGCAGCAGGTTGACCACGCTGCCGACCAGGGTCACTTTCGCGATTTCGTCCTCCCGTTTCATGGCCGTTTGCCTACTCGGCCGTCAGTTCGCGGATCTTGTCATCGGCCTCTCCTGCAAATTCTTCATCGCCGGATGCGGCTACGATGCGGTAGTATTTGACAGCGTTCTGCTTGTCGCCCAAGTCTTCGTAGATGTGCGCGACATTGGAAGCGATGAGCATGTCGTCCGGTGCAATCTCGAGTGCGGAGACATACCACTTGACCGCTTCTTCCAGATCTTCGGAGAAATAGTAGAGGGCGGCCTTGTCCGACAGGTAAAACGGATTCTGGGGATAAAGGCGGACGGCCGTGTCTATCAGGATCCCGGCCGAAGCCAGGTCTTTGGAGCTGGCCAGGTCGTAGAAGAAGCTCTGGACGCTGCCCTCAAGACCGCCCGGCCCGTCGGCCTCGAGGGGCTTGCCGAGGGTCCCGGTCCACTTGTTGCCGTTGAGGACGGAACGCTCCAGTGCGGCTTGTAATTCCTGCGCGGCAAGCGCGTTTTCGTCCAGCTTGAGATGGAGGTACGCCTTTCCTACCCGCAGGTCCAGCCTGTCGGGGTTCTTGGTGATTCCTTCTGCCAGGATGTTCTTGGCCGCATTGACCTTGTTCTCTTTGGGCGCGAGCTTCGAGTACATATACCTTGTCACTCCCAGGGAATCGACGAACGAAAGCGCTTTCTCGTCTGGTGCCGGCTCTTCGTCGGACAGCACGACGACTGCTTCGAAGGCGTTCATAAAATGGTAGTTGGCGCGGAGAGAATAGAGCTCGGCATCGCCCGGATACAGCCTCTCCCAGTCAGCAATCAGCGCGGCGGCTGCAGTCGTGTCCTGCTGGTCGCAGCATTTGTTGAACCGGTCGTACAATTCGGTCCTGGTCTGGGCGAATGCGGCTCCGGAGAGCAGGATGATGAGGGCGGAAAGAATCAGTCGTTTCATTTCGTTTCTTGTTTAGCGTTTCTGGTTTCTGAACAAAGATAATGATTTTGCGGAAGAAAACCCCTATATTTGAATGTTGGAAATCCTAAGCATTATGGAAAAAGAATTTGACGCACAAAGTGCCGGAGAGGCGAAACGCCCGCTTTTCAAACTGACCGGGAAGGTCACGGAAGAAGAATACGTCCGTTTAAATCATCATATCGCTTTCCGGGGCCCGAAAAGGAGGAAATACAGGATCTTCCTGTGGGTCCTCTATGTGTTTTTCGCGCTCATGCTGGTGGCGTGCATCTCCCGCTTTGTGATGGGCGATTTTGATGACTGGCCGGCCCTTCTCGTGGCCTTGGGGTGCATCATCTATCTTCTGACCTATCCCAGGCGCGTGGACCGCAGGGCTGCGAAGACTTACCACGACAACAAGATGATAAACGGCCTCGAATTCGAGATGTCCCTTTATGAGGACCATTTCGAGGATGTCTCCGCCATCGGTAGCGATTCCATCTCCTATGATAAGCTGCACAGCATCATAGACACGCCGACCAACGTCTACCTGATGCTCGGCCCCAACCAGGGCGTCATCCTGCGGAAGGTGGACCTCCCCGAAGGGGCCTTGGAGTTTCTCCTGCAGGTCAAGGCCCGGCTTGAGAATTCCGGAGAGAACAAATAATCTGCAAATAGATGAGTCCTGTTTTAATAGCATTGATCATTCCGTTTCTGGGCACTGCGCTCGGGTCCGCTTTCGTGTTTTTCATGAAGCGGGAGATGCCGGCGCTGCTGCAGAAGGTCCTGCTGGGATTTGCCTCCGGCGTGATGGTGGCGGCGTCCGTGTGGTCGCTGATCATCCCGGCCATCGAGATGGGAGAGGGGGCCGCGGCGGTCGTGCCGCCGGTCATCGGCCTGCTGGCCGGTTTTGCCTTCCTGCTGCTCATCGACTACGTCACCCCGCACCTTCATGCCACCGGTGAGGCCGAAGGCCCGAAGAGCCGCCTGTCGCGTACCACCAAGCTCGCCCTGGCCGTGACCATCCACAATTTCCCGGAGGGAATGGCCGTGGGCGTCGCCATCGCAGGTGCCCTGACGGCCGATTTCAACATGGCCGGCGCCCTGGCCCTCTCGCTGGGCATCGCCATCCAGAATGTCCCCGAAGGGGCCATCATCTCGATGCCCCTGCGCGCGGAGGGCAATTCCCGCCGGCGCTCGTTCGGCATCGGGACCCTGAGCGGCATCGTCGAGCCCATCGGCGGCGCGCTCGTGCTGCTGCTCTCCACCGCCGTCCTCGGCATCATGCCGTATATGCTGGCCTTCGCCGCCGGCGCCATGCTGTACGTGGTCGTGGAGGAGCTGATCCCGGAGTACTCCCAGGGCAAGCACTCCAACATCGGCACTGTCGGCTTCGCGCTGGGCTTCGCCCTGATGATGATCCTGGACGTCCTGCTGGGTTGATAGCCCCTGCAACTGATATACAGATAAAGATCATGTGGGATACTGTGGAATTCTATCTTGATAAGAACTATTTTGATGAGATCCGTAATACAACCCAGGATGCTATCAATTATGCCATACGGAATCATCAAGAGCTGGTTGAAGAAGCGTTGGCCAAAACCGAAAAGATACGGTATTCAAAATATGTCAGTGGTCTTGGACCTTGGTGCCCATTCTATTCCAACAGAGACGATGATGCGTCTTCCCCGCTGTTTGATTCACCGAAGCGTTTCAAGAGCGGAGACTATACTGCCTATCACCTGGATCAATCCGGCAAACTCCTCATCCTTCGTAACTTTGTCCGACAGGAACTGGAATCAGAATACCTTCTTTTTGAAAGACAAGGGATTGAATATGCCGTCCTGTTCAGCCACAGTGCAATTCAGAATGGTTATCGAGACAGCTTTACCACTTACCGTATGAAAACTGAGGATGGACGGCTGCGAGAATCTTTCGGGGTGAATAACTTGATTGTCTATGGCGAGCATATTGATTGGCATGAGCATTCCGGTGAAGGATATTTCCTTTGTTCCAGTTTCCTCTATCCGACTTACAATCCGCAGGCTCCTGGCCAGCCCGCATACGAAATGGACCGTCAGCGGTTTGTTATAAAGGACAACCAAATTTCCGATATTGTACTGGAAATGGAGAAGACGGTGTATTCAGCATAACGACGGAACAAAAGTCCATAGATTCGGACGTGCTCGCCAGGCTCTTTTGTGCGGTTAACGTCCCATAATTCTGCAGGTTAACCGCAAAATCGGCCTTTTTTGCGGAAGACGTCCCAGGAAATGGGACGTCTTCCGCACTTCGACCTCCGCATTCTGGCGGGATTGCTGAAAATCCAGCGATCTATTGATTCTTTAGCGTGCAGACCATCAGATACTCTTCCTCCGTCTCTTTCTGCACTTCGAAACCGGCCTTCTGATACATTCGGAAGGCGAAATTCGCCTTCTGGACCGACAGGGAAACCTGCGGGTAGCCGTCCCGCTGCAACAGCTGGAGCATCTCCCGGAGCAACTTCGTCCCAATGCCTTGTCTGCGATAGTCTTTATAGAGGGAAATGGCCAATGAAGGGATGCCTTCGGCGATATGGCCGTAATCGTCCATGACCCGTGTCCATACGGCCCCGACGATCTTCCCGTCGACCTCCGCCACCCGGCACCGGTCATTGGCCTTCTTCCCGAAATCCCGGACATACACCTGCAGGTCCTCATTCTCGATGATGGACCTGGGCGGAGCAGCCACCCCTTCCGGAATGTAGATGGCCTCATACAGGAAGTCATTCAGCAGGGGAATCTCCCCGGGGCGTATTTCACGGATTACGTTTCCCTTCATGATACGAAGATAGCCACTTCCCGCTACAACTCCAAAGCGTCTTTCTGACGGGCTTGTGAAAAACAAGGACGCCAGTCGATTCCGACTGGCGTCCTGTTTAGTAGCGGGGGAAGGACTCGAACCTCTGGCCTCCGGGTTATGAGCCCGACGAGCTACCAACTGCTCTACCCCGCGATGTTTGGGAAAATCTCGAACTTTCTGGAGGACCTTAGGAAGTATGAATATCACAGAAAAGTTGAATTATAAGTTGTGTAATCCCTCCACTCCGAAAGGAATAAGCCGATTCAGATAGAAATCCTTTGCGGACGCTTCGGTGAATACTGCATACCAACCCTCCTTTGTTTCAACGACATTTG
>JAEEGK010000972.1_pt1 | contig 71584 bp, 71 predicted proteins | sample 8958771 | NCBI WGS metagenome assembly JAEEGK01 (sample SAMN16246547, study PRJNA631951) | gut metagenome | biome: gut microbiome; feature: rumen; material: SC-attached | host: Bos | place: Iran: Karaj | collected 2018-10
AAGACCGGGTGAGTTGCTCGTTGACTTCACGATAGGCAGCGTTCATGATCTGACGCGCTTCTTCGGGGTCAACCTCTTGCGGTACTGAAGGCTTGCGGGCTGCAAGATATTCTGCAATCTTGATTTCGGTCGGGAAGTCAGTGATTTCCTTCTTGACCGTCTCGGCGTTGTCGAGCGTCATAAGGCGGTATTTCTCTGACAGTGCGTTGAAAGCCTCCTGCGTCTTCTCGGTTACGATTTGGTTGCAGATGGCAATCACATCGTTGTGCAGCTGCGTCTTTGCCGCCTCGATGCGGGCAAGACGCTGGCGTTCCTCCTCGGCCTTGCGCTGTTGCTCCAGCTTATATGCGGCATATTCGTTGCGCTTCTTCTGTAGCTTGTTGATGATGCTGTCCTCCGATTTTGCGTCGAGGAAAGCCTCCATCTTGGTGAAGCCCGATCTGATGAGGTCGAACACCTGGGTCACGCCCTTGCGCCTTTCCTCCATCGCTTTCTTGGTTGAAGTGGCTTTCTTGATGTAAGTGGCAATCTGCGCATCCAGTTCGTCGGTCATGTTGTCGGACTGCGCGAGAAGGGATTCACCGGCCTCTATGCAGGCTTGCAGCGACTTGTTGTTCTCGGTTATTGCCGTTGTGATGTCCGTCTTGATAGACGCGGCCTTAATGGTCACCTCGGCCGCTTGCTTGGTGATGATTGTTAGTTGGTTAGTTTCCATAATGTTATTCTTGATTTCTTAGTGACAACGCTTCTTCTATGGTGTTCGCAACAAGTTTCCTTATATCTGTGTCCTTGCTATAAAACAAATCCCAAACAACTTTTTCTGCTGCTGATTTCACAGCTTTTCTGACTACATCATCAAGCTGTCCTATGATAGCGTTTTTGACTTCTTCTTGAAAAGGTTTATCGAGTAAGAGTTTTTCACGTATTTCAGTCAATGCTTGTTGTACGACATTACCGTATTGAGACATTATTTCTTGTGCGGCTGCCTGATACTTGACTGGTGGTATTGTCATTGTTACGACAATGTTTGTTAAAGGATTATCCATTTCTCATTTAGTTGTTAAACGGATCATCATCATTTGTCTCAACAGTCACGCCGTTGGCTGGCGTTTCGGTGGTTACAGGTTCAGCCTGCGGCTGTGGGTCGGTGTCTTTGTCGGCTTCAAGCGCACCGCCAGCACCGATGCTGAGTTTCGGGTAGCCCTTGAAGGCGTGTTTTACCGTCTTGGATTTCAGGAAGCCAGTGTCGATGTCGGAGCAATCCTGTTGAGTTCCGTAGAGGGCATTGGCCTTGCCCCAATTCGATTTGCCTGAATACTGACGAAGGCGAACCATCTCGTCTGTGTCAAGCACGAAGTAGTCAACCGTTCCGTCAGCCTTGACGATGCGGACATAGCAGGCAATAATCTTGGCCCCTGCCGGGCGTGGGATAGCCTTCTCATATTCAAGGAAGGATTTGCCCTCGCGTTCGCCATAGCGGAGGCTGTCACAGTCATAGACCACCTTGGGGTTGTCAACTGAACGGATTTGTCCGGCGCGTTGGCGAAGTACAATCTCACCGTAGCCAGTCACTGTGATGACGGCGTTGCGCTCGTAGATGTTGATACGCTTATTGGTCTTTTCATCCACCTTTTCGCCCACCTTGACGGAACGGCATTCGAGGTAACAAGTGGTGGAAAGACCTTTTTCAAGCGATAGGTTGTTAATGGCAAGGAAGAGGAAAGCGAAATAGATTGATGTCCCCTTGGCTTCCTTGAGCAAGTCCTTATATGAGCCTGATGTCAGTTCGTTGAGGAAGAATCCGCGTTGCTCTTCATAGAAGGCCTCCGCGTTCTGTTCACCGAACTTCTGTGAATAGACCTGAACGAATTTGTCATGTGCGATGTCGGGGATTTGCTCATGCTGTGCTTTGTTGAGTTTTTCAAAGATGTTTTCCATGGCGTCAGTTTTTAATCATGTTGTCAGCAATGGCAAGGGCAAGTTTTTGATACTTGGTTTCCATTGTCCATAATTTGGTGTTGTACTCGTAGCATCCTTTTTTGTAGGCTTCAAAGATGATGTCTGCCTCGTCTTGCGAGAGTTCATCGCCAACCTTTTTGTAGAAATCTTCTTTCTTGTCGGTCGGTTTGAGTTCGTTGATGGCTTTGAGAACCATTTCTTTCTTTTCTTTTTCCATTGTGATAATGTTTATAAGTTAGTGTTTGTTGCTGTTCTCCAATGCCTTATCGACATCAGAACGCTTGTAATAGGTCATGCCGCCGATCTTGCCGTATGGCACCAGCTTCTTAGTCTTGGCCCATTTATATAGTGTTGTTGGGTTTTTCAGCCCGAGCAACTCCATTGTCTGCTTCTTGGTGAGCGGTTTTTCGTCTTCTGCAGGCCTGCCCATCGCTTCAAGGAGCGGCTTCAGGTTGTCAAGCACGATGCTTGCCGTGCGCTGTGCCAGCTGCTCCATGAGCGCGTCGAAGCCTATTGTAGGTTGTTGTGTCTGTAACATGGTTTAAGTTTTTATTGGTCAACTTCCACAAACTCACCGTCTTTTAAGGTGTACCAAGTATCTTCCTTGATGGTTTCTCCATCAACAAACTCTGTCTTTACGCATTTCGGCACCCATCTATCTTTCTTCTCATCTTTCTGCCATTCTGAAAGTGTAATCCAAGAGCCTTTCTTTGCCTTGACTTTTGAGCCGAGTCCAGCGCAGCAGATGACGGAATCCTCACCAGTGGAATCAATCTGCGCGGAGTCGCCCGATGAGCCAATCTGCGCGGAGTAGCCCGATGAGCCAATCTTCGCGGAGTCGCCCGATGAGCCAATCTTCGCGGAGTCGCCCGATGAGCCAATCTGCGCGGAGTCGCCCGATGAGCCAATCTTCGCGGAGTAGTTATTATCGGACAACTTTTGTTTTCTTTCTCCGTTGTCATTCTGTACAGATTTCTTCAACTTATCAAAGAAGTTGTTCTTTATAGTTTTCTCTTGAATCCATTCTATTCCAACCTTGATAAAGTCAGCAAACTTCAGCTCGGCGTTGATCTTGATTTTAGACGATGCGTTCTTTGAACCATTGTCATCTATTTGCCCAGACTGCTCAACCTCGCAGAATCGGCAAATTCCAGCTCTGTCATCAAGGAAATAGTGATCCAGGACATCAAGAGGGTTTTCGCAGGCATGGAATCCGTTCTTGCAGCATTTCACATCGCCTGCTATCTCGTATTCCTTACCGACTTCATACTGGAAGCCACGGCACTTCAAATCCTTATCGAAGCCCTTGTAGGCTTTAATGACTTTGCTGTCTTCATTCTCCATGTTCGGCCTCCTTCCTCGCGTCTCTTACGAGTGCGCCAAAAACTACTACTGCAATGGCCACGGTGCCGATATGCCACCAGGCACCTTTGACGATCACGCCATAGGCCGCCGTCAGCCCTAAGGCGGCAAACAATGCTGCAAAAACCTTGTCTAAGGTGATGATTGATTTGTTCATGATGATAAGTTTTTAATTGATAAGTTGTCAGTGTTGCCGTGGCGGGACTCGAACCCACGACCCATGTCTCTACCAACTGAGCTACACGGCAAACCATGATTAAAAGGTGCATCTTCTCCGAGGGATAGCTCATGCTATCTGATCTCTCCGCTTCTTGCGTTCATCTCTTTCGCCTTCCGAAGCTAAACAGGACTTTCACCTGTTTCCATCTTCTCGACGATGCCGGGTTTCACGGCGGGCTTGCTATGTGTTTGCGGTCAAGCCAGCTCCGCTGTATCATCATGGTGTCAGGCTTCCCTGGAGACCATGATCGTTCTCGTTTCCTTGTCTATCGCCGTGCGGTAGGTCCTGTTCATCAGCAGGCCGACCTCGTAGGCGTAGGTGCGGATAACCGCGAAGCGTTCGATGGGGAAGGAAGCCGTCTCTCCGACTTCCATCTTCTTAATTTCGTCCTTTGTGGTTTCCTTTTCCATGATTATTTCTATCTTTGCGGTTGATTGATTAAGAATTGACGCTGCAAAAATATGAATAATTCTCATAATACAATGAAAAAATCTCATACATACTGAAATTTATATTCATTCTAAATAATTATCATGGAAACAGTAAAGGATAGACTTATTCAATTTATTGAATACAAAGGATTTAATCCACATTCATTTGAAAAGAAATGTGGTCTTGCTACGAGTTTCGTTGCCAATATGAGAAGTAGTATGCAGCCTGAAAAGATGATGAGTATTGCTCATAATTTTCCTGATTTGAACTTTGACTGGCTTTTGCTCTGTAGAGGTTCTATGCTGTACAATACACAGCAAAACTCGGCTGATATTGGCAACCTTATGGATATTTTTTCAAGATTTATGAAAAATCAAGAGCAATACCACGAAATTATGAAAGAAATGGTCGCAATTTATGAACAACTCAACAATAAAAAATGAATTGATATGGAAAATGAACAGAAAAACAGAGAAGATTCCATGCTGACGATGCTTAACAGGAATATGGAATATCTTCAAGAAGAAAACTCGCGCTTGTTGGCTATCATCGAAATTATGTCCGGCGCAGCAAACAAAGACATTGAACTTGTAAACAAAATTATTGGAAAAACAGAAGATTAGAAGATATGTTTTCACAACCTTATTTGTATTACTATTTAGCTGCAATCCTTCTTACATTCGGGCTTCAGCGTACACAACAAAAGTATGGAATGTATAACGGTTTTTATCCTACCATTGTGCAGGGAGTTTGCACGATAGCCTTGCTGGTTTTCATTGTGCTTGGTTTCTTCTTCATGCCACATTGGTGGTATCCTCTTGTATTCTTGGCGATGGCGGTTGCTGTGAGCATGATACCAATTCCGTCAAGGATTCTTGCCCCTATCGCCATTGTTGCGGCACCAGTCCTTTGTGGATTGGCGTATTTTAGTCTATTTGGTGTTTTATAAGATGAAGAAAGCAATCATCATACTGGCGGTTCTATTCCTCGCTTCATGCGACAATGCCAACACCAGCGTCCACAACCTGATGGGCAAACGTGATGCGACGGTCTATGTCTGCACGGGCCCCATGTCGCATTGCTACCACACCAGCCGCAACTGCAAAGGCCTTGAAAGATGCTCAAAGACCATCGAGGCGGTGAGCATCACGGAAGCCATTCAAGCGGGCAGGAGGCCGTGCAAGTTCTGCCATTAGACCCTTTCGGGGGAAAACCTGGGGGAATGACAAAAAGAAAAAACCCTCCAACTCGTTGGTTTCCAAGTCAAAGGGTTTTGTTATGGTAGCCCATAGCGGAATTTTGTAAGTATTTGAATATCAACAACTAAAATTGAATATATATCTATAAACCAACAAAATACATTTTCCAAACATTGATATTTATTTATAAGTATTGATAATTGTTTCGTAGTTTTGGGGGAAATTCCCCCGTTTATTCATACATTTGCAAACTCATACACATCATGGCTAAAGTTACTTTCAGGCTCTCGTCCAAGCCTAAGACAAAGGACGTAATTTCAAGGTACGAGGTCTTGGCACGCCTTCACAGCGGCACCACTGACCTCTACGGCAAGACCGGCATCTTCATCCCGAAGGACTACACCGACAACAACGGCAACAAGAAGGTGTTTTGGCAGGATGGCAAGATCACTATACCACGCCTCAGTTATGCTGACGAGCAACAGATGGAAATCAAGCAGGAGCTGACCGAGGCAAAGGCATTGCTTTCTCAACTGGAAAGCAAAATCGCCGAGGCATGGGACGAGGCGACGATGAAAAACGCTCACATTGCACGCTCATGGCTCCAGCAAGTCATCGGAGGCGAAAAGGCGGCCAACGACAAGAACAAGGGTGGAGAAACGCTCGTAGAGGCTTTCTCACGCTTCATCGAAAGCGAACCGATGAAGAAATTGTCTTCACAATGCCTCAACCATTATAAGGTGATGCGTGACATACTGGCACGATACGAGGTGATGAACGGTGTGGTGCTTACATTCGACACACTCACGGCTGATGATCTGCGCAAGATAGAACGGTACGCCCGTGACGAACACAGGTTCTTCGATAAGGACAACCGTGACAAAAGGCTTCAAGTCCAGGCTATGGAGGTCAGCGAAACAAAAAGACATCCTCAACAAAGAGGTGACAATGCAATGATTGTTCTTTATAAGAAGTTCAGGGCATTCATACGATGGGCGAACGGACTGGATAAGGACTACCTGATTGAGCCGCTGACTCACAACAACCCATTCGACCGCTATGCAATCAAGGCCGAGCGGTACGGCACACCGTACTATTTGACCATCAGGGAGCGAAACAAGATATACAACGCCGACCTGCCGCCACGACTGGCACGACAAAGGGACATCTTCGTCTTTCAGTCGTTCATCGGGTGTAGGGTAGGGGATTTGTGGAGAATGACGAGGGCTAACATCATCAACGGGGCAATCGAATATATCCCACGAAAGACACGAGAGGGCAGACCCGTGACCGTCAGAGTGCCACTCACCGACACCGCCAAAGAGATATTGGAGCGTTACAAGGATTGTTCTGGTGACAAGCTGCTTCCATTCATCGCCCAGCAACAATACAACGAGGATATAAAGGAGATACTTAGATTATGCGGCATTGACAGGATGGTTACTGTCATCAACCCTTTGACTGGTGATGAGGAAAAAAAGCCTATCTATGAAGTCGCATCGTCACATATGGCACGCCGTACCTTTGTGGGCAATATCTACAAACAGGTCAAAGACCCAAATCTCGTGTGCAAGTTAAGCGGACACAAGGAAGGCAGCAAGGCGTTTGCGCGATACCGTGACATCGACGACGACATGGCCAAAGAACTTGTGAAGATGCTTGAATGATTATTTATAACGATTCTAAACAAGAAAATAGGCACAAAAAAAGGCGACACCCACGAAGGATGCCGCCAAAGTCCGCAACAACTTTTCACACACGGACTTAATATCTACAATAGTAGAAATTCAATCAAACTTGGCTTCAAGGATTTGCAAAAGCCTTTCTATTCTCTCTTGGCTGAGGTCGTGCCTGCCGTGAAGCCAGCCGTTGACAACGCTCTTGGTCGTGCCTAACAGCTTGGCAAGCTCCACTTGGTTCCACATCTTTTCTTCCATCTTCTTCTTTGTGATGGCTCGTAGGTCTATCTTTGCTTTTTCGTCTATCGTATTCATGCTGCAAAAGTATTGAATTAAACATTAAGAATGTTTCTAAATTGCGCTGTCGTGTCTGTTCGGTCAGCGGTGTTTTTATATTCTTTCTTGTGCTGTTCGCAAAGTTCCTCGTATTGGTCTGTTAGAAATACATGGAGTTTGCAGCCGCAATCCTTTGTGATAAGAATATGGTCGTTGCTGATTACTTGCTTTGTCGTTGCCATTGTTTTGTCCTCCTTAATTGCTTTGTGGTTTAAAATTGTCACAGCTCATATACATAGAATACGCATCCATGTCTTTACAGCAGCTTTTTACTTCCGGCAAAACTTGTGTGTACTGCCAGTAAAAACAATTCTTGCAGATTTCTTTTTCGGTTTCATCACAACGGTACATTTGATGTTCTTTGTCGTAACCTTCAATTTTAGTTCTCATTGTCTGTCCTCCTATCGTTTGTTGGTTATCCACTTGATAATAACTTGCGTGTCCTGATCCATCGTGGCGACGGGTCTTTCATCGCCTCGCATCTCAAAGACAAACAAGTCGCCATATTGCAGGCCGTGAAGGTCGGTAAATGGTTGGTTGAGCAGCTTGCCGACATATTGCCCGCCTCGCTCGTCTCTCAGATAGTCGGAATAGGTCTTGCTGTCCACCTCAGCCCAACAGCCTTCGCCGTTGCCGTTCTTGTAGTCGTCCTCGCTTGCGGGGATGTTCACCTTGATTTGGTGTAATTGCTCTTTTGTTTCCATGATGATTAGATTTTGATTATTTGAATATTCTATTTGGATTTACTTTGTTGTTGTTAGCCGCGACAAAGGCGTGGGCTTTGTCCGAAAATGTGTCCTCGCCCTCTACAATCGTCTCTATCGTGGCATAGTTGCGGTTAAACTTGTTCGTGTCGTTGTAGGTGTCCCTGTGGACGATGGCGGAAAGCCTCTCGCCCTCGTTATAGACAACCTCTTTCGTGCTTCCGTTGGCGTAATGCTCGGTTACTTTGAATTTAATTGTTCTCATAGTGTAAATGTTTAATAGGTTAATTTTGCGGGTGGGGTGGCGTTGCACTCACCCCGAAGGCTTTCGACCTCTCACCCTTTATTCTTTCTCTCGCCTCATCCATCCCGCCATCTTTGCGCCTACGCAGAAACAAGCGACACCGCAAAGCCTTAGCCCTATCTCTCCGTTGCTTCCGTCTGCCGTGCAGACTGCAAGCATTAAGCCCATGAGGGCTACAATCGTCCAAATATTCAACTTCTTCATCGCCCTGCCCTTTCTATTGCGTTAATCATTACATTGATATAACTTTCAAAGGTTTCCCATTCTTCCCACGATGTCGGAAAACCGATTTCCCAATACAAATCCTTTTGTATGTCCATCAGCAATGCCGCATCGGTTGTGTAGTTGTACCCTTCCATTATTTCAAGGGCGTGCTTTTCAAGTTCAAATCTTTCTAATTTCTTCATGGTGTTGTGTGTTTAAGTTGTTAATACCACCTGCACCCCGAAGGGTGCAACGCTCATGGCCTGAGGTCTGTTTATACTCGCCATGACGAGTAGGCGGGTCAAGCATCCGCCCAATATGTCCACATATACAACTTATCCTTTCCATAACGCTTCCACCACGCTTCGAGGCGTTTCTCCATCTTCTCCCTGCGTTCTCTCAAAGCCTTAACGATTGCCGCCTTGTCGCCTGCGGTCATCGGCACAGCCTTTTCGCGCAGTTGCCTATAATATACGCTGTTGTTGGTGAAGTCGCCGTAAGTCCAAACATTCTTGCCCTCGTATTCTTGATACAGCCGCCAGTCGTGCGGGGTGTCGTTCTCGGTCAATGCCTTGATTGCATCATCGTAGCCGCAAAGGTTCTTACTAAAGAAGTAGTCTTTCAGTTTGTTGTCGTCGCTCGTCAGCTTGCAATAAAACTCGTAGTCCGGCCCTTCATCATGGAAGCAGAAACGGGTCTTAATGCTGCCTTTCTCGAAGCCCATCAAACCGCCGTTGCTCATGCGGATAACTTTGTCGTTCTTCTTCCTCCAATAGTCATCGCCTCCCATCTCCTTCGCGTATTCCTCTATAAGTGCGTCCGCCTTCTCTTGCGGCTTGGCTTGTTCCTCCTTCCACCATGCAATAACAGCGTCGAAATCGCTTGCGTTCATCGTCTCACCGTAGAACCATTGCGGAAAGTTCTCGAAGTCTTGGAACATAAACTCGGGATCTGCCTCGTCCTTGTGTATCTTTGCACAGGCTTTCAGTACTTCCTCGCCATTGGCGTAGTCGGTTATCCTCACCCATGCCCCTGCGATGCTGCCGCAGTTGTATTTGTGATAGGTGCCGCAATACACCGCAGGCACATTCTTTTGCTCAACTGGCTTTGCTGTGGGTGCTTCGCCCGTTGTGATGAGGCGTTGTAGGTCGTCGCGCTTCTTCGCGCTGAATATCCAACCAGCCCCGCAGGACAAACGCGGGTTGAACTTGCCGCCCATAGCCTTTAAGGTGTCCTTAATCTCTTTGGTGTCACCTACGAGGGCGACAGCCTTGTCCGAATAATTTATAACTTGTAACATGATTGTTGTTTTTAAGTGTGAATAATTAAGTTGGTTAGTTGATGATGGCAGGGGAGTCGCACCCCTGCACTCGGCTTTTAACCGCTCATCCGTCATTCTTGATTCAAAAACACGTCCTCAACCTCGCCCCATTCAAGCCATTCACCTTCGCAAAGGTCGTGTTCATCGCACCATTCTTCCATAGCATCGTAAAGCGTGTCGCTAAGGTACGGCAATGCAATACCCGAAGTCAATAGAAAAGTTACTCAAACGGATAAATCAATCAATCAAGCGGAATATTGCAGTACTGAAACGCCGTACAAAAAGGATGAGGAAACGGATATTTCAGGAGTGAAACGGATGAGAAAGGCATAGGACACGATCATAACACACCAAGCAACACACCAATCAACACACCATCGACATAGTTTGAATAATAGTATTTACAAGCGTTTCCGAAGACAATATTTTTCAAAATGACACACCAAGCGACACACCATCGACATAGTTTGAATAATAGTATTTACAAGCGTTTCCGAAGACAATATTTTTCAAAATGACACACCAAGCGACACACCGAGTAAAAGAAAAAAGAAAATCCCCCTAACAAAGAAACAGAAAACAGAAAAAGAAAATTTCCCCCACACCCCCTATAAAAGAAAAAGATAAAAGAAAAAGAAAATACACCCCCTGCTATAAGAAAAAAGAAAACGTTGAAGAAAAAAAGAAATAAAGAAAAATTTTCGGTTTTTTTCCTTTTCATTTTCATCATGTTTTGATGATGGTGAGTGGAGTAGGGGCAAATCGACTTTGAAAGCCCTCGCGCGCGTTATATATTTTATCTTGACAGACTTCGCGCGTTTTTTATAGGTGTTTTTCTGTTCGCTCTGCTGCCAAAACATTGCAAATCAACGATTAAAGATTTTTTGAAGTCTTTTTGAAGCAAAAAAGTCCGAGCCAAACCTCTCTCTGAGAGAGCGTTTTTCCGTCCAGCCTCAGCCCGACCCAACGACCGCAAAACCCACGACCACGATTCAAAGATAGGCTTATTCGTGTGTGTATCAGTCAGTTAGCATATTTTTGAAAATAATCAACATTATGTTAAATTGGGTGTGGTGGTGTCGTACTCTTACCTTATTCGTGTGTGTCAGCGTGTTAGCCCCTCCCCTACCCCACTGATGGACGGACGATGAGGCGTGAACAAGGGCAGGCGGCAGGCAGGCGACCATCAAGGAAGGGGGTGCGGGGGTGGAACGATGCGCCCGCCCTACTGGTATATATATACATTTCTCTGTGCCCGACCACTTTGATTTTGAAGTAGGATTGAAGTCTATGGACGATGTCCCAAGAAGGGGGTGCACCCTTTGTGAAGTAGTACCTTGACCCGAGGCGCGGGATATATATTTTTTTGAAAAGCGCAGGGCGCGGAACGAATCTTGTCGCCCGCGCCCCGATTACCTTTCCTCGGATGAGGGATGCTATTGTTCGCTCCGTAGTATGCTGCCGTGTGTACTTTGCGGCGGGCAACTGCAACGACGAGGGCTGCAATGGCCGTGAAGCCTCGGAGCGTGTGCTGCTATTTCTTGAAATATCGTTTTGCGTTCTCGGTGTCGAGTTGGTATGGCAATTCTCGTCGTTGTTGCTCCATTATATCCTCTTGTGATTTTATGGATTGCTGTTTGAATGTCTCTGGTGATAATGAAATTGCTCTTTGTAGATGGTTGGCGAAATCCTGTCCAACAGTTATTTGCCTTAATAGTTTGGCTCTTGTCGTTTTGAACTCCTCGTCGTCCATGAGCAAAAGCCGAATACAGATGTTTTTCCATCCCATTGCAATCTGCTCCCAATTGCCTTGCGGTATTTGTATGTTTTCTTCCATGCCGCAAAGATAGGGAAATTATTGTTTACTTTCCCTTTGTGCATAATACACCACTTCTTCTTTAAGTGGTATTTTGTAGCATTCCGTGGTTGTGAAGCAGCATTGGCTCCACTGGTTGTTTTCATATACGCCAATATACACATGGTCTGATTCCGTTAGTATAAGATATGCACCGTCTTTACTTGGCGCACCCTCATGTATTTCTCGCAATTCGTATTTAGGTTCTCTAAATCTGTTAATTGCTTCAAGGAATTGTTCTTTTGTCATTGTCATATTCATTTCTCTTTCAGTTGGTATTTTGTTTCCTCGGCCATCATGTGGATGGTCTCTCGGAGGTCGGCGTTATCGGTCATGGCCATGCAGCCACGGTAGAAGCCGTTGACGAAGAAGGTCTGGGCGATTTCCTGGTAGTCCATCGCGGAGAAGTCGGTGCCTTTCATCGCTTCAACGAATGCGTCGAAGGCCGCGCCTACCTCGTTGTCGAACTCCTTCTGTGTTATCGGGTCTATCAATATGTCGTCCATTGGTGTGTTTGTGTGTTAGTGTTTTAGATTGCAAAGATACTGATTTGTTTTGGATTGGCAATGCCGTTTCTGACTTTTTACGAAAGCGGAACGGGGCGATTGTGTTTCCTTTGCGGAAATCTATAAACCCAAAGAAATGGCATTTTTGACAGCAGCGGCGATAGCGAGCCTTGCGGCAGCGGCGATAAACGGTGGCATCAGCGCGTATGCCAACGGGCAGTCGCAGAAGGCGATGGAGCGTTACCGCAATTCGTTGGACGCAGACCGTGCGAGGGCGGCACAGAAAGAAGATTACTTGGAGAATGTGGACCCGCTCCACACGAAGAGCGGCAGCGCATTGCAGACCGACATGGCGAACCAGCTCCGCGAACAGAACGAGGCGGCGGCTGGCAGGAATGCCGTGATGGGCGGCAACGGACACAATGCAGCGGCCACCAAGGATATCACGTCTCAACTGATGGGAGCCTATCAACGCAGCCTTATCCGAAGTCATGAGATGAACATCGTGCCGCAGTTGAACTACTACCGCAGCCAGTACGACAAGGCCAACGGCCTGTTGGAGAAGTCGCAGTACGACAAGAGCGTTGCCAACATTCAGGCGGCATCGCAGGCGGCGCAGGGCATGGTGAATGCTGTGGCCGCTGGAGCGCAGACGATGGGAACGCCATCGGCAGACGGGAACGGTACGCAGGTTGGAAAGATTACTGGTGAAGGCAACATGACGATGTTTGACCCTCAAAGTGCCTCGGGATTGGGCGGCAATCCTTTGCTTGACAATTACGCAATCGGATAAAACACATTTTGACCTATGGCAACGAACACCACGATACCACCTGTTGATGAAGAAAAAGACAAAGTGCAGATGCCAGTCTATGGCAACACTACACCGATTGGCACCTATTATGGCGAACAGGGCAACGAGCAAGCCGATGTCATGCAGCGCATGATTAACGAGTGGGCGACACGCACAGACCCGCAGGCGCAGGCCGAGCAGGATAAGAAGATTCAGCGCGGAAGGGCCTTTTGGACTGGCGCGAACCTGTTCGCCAACGTGATTGCCAACGCCATCAACGCCCACGGCACCGCCAAGGGTGCGCCCAACATGACCATCAACGACGCGGCCAGCCAAAAGATGTACGACACTTGGCGCGACGCAGACAAGGAGCTGAAGGCAGACCGCAGGGCGGCGCAACAGCGTTTGGAGGCCTTGCAGATGCAGGATGCCCAAATGAGGGCTGCAGGTGCCGAGAAGAGAGCTGGCGAGGTGAGGAACGCCAACGACATGAACTTCAGGATTGCCTTGGAGCAGGCACAGCACGAGAGAGGCAGACAGGAAGCGGAAGCCGATTGGAACCGCAACCAGCAAGCGCAAATCGTAGCCGAGGAAAGACAGGCGAAGCAACGCGCGAAGGAAGCGGCCACGGCTCACAACTACCGTATCTCGGAGCAGAACAATGCCAACCGCAACGCACAAGAGCTTGCCGTCACAAGAGCGCAACAGGCCAAGGGCTACAACAAAGGCACCAAGACCATCCGCATCGGAAACACCGACTTCAAGGCAGAGACAGAAGCCGAGGCCGACAGCAACATTGCACAAGTGTACGGTATGGTGCTTGCGGCCTACAACAAGCAGTTTACCAATCCGATGCAGCAGCAAGCCTTTGATGGCAAGCCGGAAAACGAATACAGTTTCATCAATGCCCATATTAACCAGTTGTATGCTTCGGACCCTGACTTCAAGGCGCAATATGACGCTTGGGCTAACCAACACAAGCGTTCGGTGAGCAGTAACCAACAATCCAACTCTCAGCAGAACAACAATTCAAACAATCAAGGCAATGGAGGAGAATCAGGTTTATTCTGACAATATAGGCAAACTTTACCGTGATGCCGTTTCGCGTGGCATGAAAGCCGACGAGCAGACTTTCAGGAACTATCTTTCGGAAAGCGACGAGAACCGCAGGAAGGTTTACAACGACTTGGTGGCAAGGGGGATGAAAGCCGACGAGAACCAGTTTTTTGAATACATCGGCTACCCCATGCAGCAGCCAGCTCAGCGTGTGGATGTGTCGGACGTGGAGGCGGCACAGCAGCCGCAGGCTCCGGCGATGGAATCACAGACTCCCCCGCCTTCGGCACCCCCTCAAGAGGGGGAAGAGGCCATCCCCACGGTGACAGAGGCGCAGGTGGCGGAGATGGACGGGCAACAGCACTACCAGCCGAGGGTTGGCGGAGAGCCGATGAAGACACCAGAGGAACTTGAGGCAGAGGCCAAACAGGCTGAACCATACCGAGAGAAACCACAACCGATCACACCGCCTGAGATTCCCGTTGACACTGAAATCAAGGATGATGACATCAGGAAATCCCGGGAGAAACTTGGACTGAGCAACGACTGGGGCGCGGCCCCGTTCGGTCGTGACAAGGACGGAAAGCCTATCCAATGGAATCCGCAGGGAAGACCCGACATCGTGACGCAGCATGAGGACGGAACGAGGGAATACAACTTCTCGCCCGAATCGGTGTCCGAGATGAACAATCTTGGCAAGTACATTGCCTACCAGTCACAGGAATTGGCCCCTGAGATTGCCGAGATGGCAAGGATGAAAGCCACAGACCCGAATTACAAAGTCCCCGCCGAACTGAAAGCCAAGATTGACGAAATCAACCAAGCAACGAAGTTCTACGACGAGTACGAGAAGGCTTACAAGCAGTCGCCGTTCCACGAAATCAACGAGCAGATTGCACTGAAAGAAAGCGATGAAAAGCTTGCCGAACTGAAAGGAAGGCAGATTGCATCGTGGTCGGGTGCTTTTGCGAAGACCGTTGGAGCGGGAATCGCATTGCAGGCATCGCAAGATGTTGCGCCTTCGCCGTTGGATTATGTATTTGGAAAGAAGTTCCACAACGACATGGAGAAGCAGTCGGAGGAGATGCGTCGGCAAGGCGAGGAGCAACTTGGCAAGGCTTCCTTGCTGATGATGACCGCACAGGAGTTGGAGCAGGCAAAGAACACAATAAGGCTTTCGCAGAGAAACCAAGGCGGTGCGGGTTATTATCCGTATCAGTTATGGAACGGCGTGATTTACTCCAATCTTACAGGCCTTGACCAAATATCAAGCATGTCGGGGGCGTTGGGATTGGCGAAGATAGCCGAGAAGCTGGACGAGAACGGGCAACCCAAGGAGCCTCTCACTGAGGAGGAACAGATGGCATACGACGCTTTGGTGTTCAACAGTGCCGTCCAGCAGCGTTTTGGCGGCAACATCACCATGCTCAACAGGGTCGGTCAGAGCATTCCAGAGAACACGGCATACGTATTGGACTTCTTCATTGGTTCACACATGGGAGCGCAGGCTTTCGGCAAAGGCGCGGCAAGTATGACCAAGAAGGGCATCAACATGGCGGTGAAGAAGCAGGTGAAAAACGGCGCGTTGCGCTTCACGCTCGACAAGGCTTTGCCGACATTGGCAGAGATGGGAGCGCAAACCACTTACCGGACAATGCTTGACATGCCTTTTGTGTATGCCGATGCGACAAGAAGGAGCGTCGGCACCATGGCAGTTGACCCTGAGACTATGCAGGCATACGGATTCATGGGCGGCAAGGACGATAGTGCCGCATTGAGCGACGCTTGGTGGGCAAGGTTCATCGACAACGGCTCCGAGGCGTTGGGCGACATGGTTTTCGAGCCTGGTGCAGGTATGGTTTGGAGAGGCATCAAGGACACCAAAGGTGGAGTCAAACTCCAGCAGGCGCGTAAATGGTTCGGAGATTTGGGAAACGGCAGGGTTGACGATGCGTTGACGACTGCGAGAAGATTCAACGAGCAACACGGGACGGGTGTCCAGTTCGGTTGGGAAACGGCTGAGGAATTTGCTGGAGGAACGGCAAACGCCTTGTTTGTAGGCGACCAAGAGCTAAAAGAAGTGTATTCATCCGAAAACATGATGGAGACTGCGCTCAACTGTTTCATCTTCGGCGTTGCACAAGCCTCGACCATCACAGGGATGAAGAGGATATTTGTTGACTTGCCTAACGATGCGAAGATTAGGGGCGCGAAGCGAGAGGCGGCAGCCGTCATCAACGATATGGACGGCATCAGCGTTGACGACATAGAAAGGCATATAGACGAGGACAGCAGCAACGGATTGGCAGACTGGCTGTATGGCATGAACAACGAGGGCGACTGGAACGAGCAGCAGCGCAAGGCCGTCATGGCCTATACGCAGGCAAGGATTATGGAGAAAGCCAAGCACCAGATGCGGCAGACAAAGATGCGCGAGGACATAGAGAAATCGGATGCCGATGTTGACGCAAGCGTGAACAATGTGAGCGGAAACGTCATCCTTGCATCGTTTGAGCTTGACGGCCAAAAATATCAAGGCACCGTCATCAAAGGGCGCGTCTCGACCATGGAGGAACCCATGGACGACGGCAACGGCAATGTTTCAGTGTCATACAAATACAATCCGTATCTTTCGAGCGCGACGCTTGGCGTGAGACTCAAGGACGGCACGGTGAAGGTGGTAGGCTCTAAAGCCATCACAAGCATCGATGCCATCGAGGAACCCGAGGCACTTAAGGAACAGCGGAGAAACAGCATCATGGGCGAGGTGGAGCAGGAAATCACCAAGGCTACCACAACCCCATCCATTTCACAGTTGATGGGCGGTTTCGACTTCACGCAAACAGGCGGAACACTGAGTATGCAGGGGCAGGCTTACCGCTACGATGGCAGGGATGACAACGGAAACTACACTTTTACTCCATTGGATGAGAAGGGCATGGCCGATGAGAACCGCAAGACGACAATTAGCGAGAAGAGCATGAGGACAATGGCGTTGCTTGAACGCCTCAATGCCGCATTAGCCACCAATGCCAGCGAAGAAGAAATTGACGACATCATGGATGAACTGGCCACGGAGCAGGAGCTTGACAATATCGAGAAGAGTAAGGACGAGGCCAACATTTGGGCCGATGTTGCACAATTCCTTGGAGGTCACGTTACGCTAAATGATGAAGGGGATTTCGACCCCGAGAAGTCGGACGTTGCAGGGGCGGCTGGTTATCTTGTCTCCTTGAAGCAGGGCGACATCAACGCAGCTGTCGCCATCGTGGACGAGCGCATCAACGAGTTGACAACCCGACTTATGGAGAAGCCCGAGGGTGTGCAGAACAACGGAGAGGGTGTTGTAGGCATGGCTGTGAATGACAACGCATCAGAGGGGATGGCGAAGCAGGCGGCGCAGGCCGTAGCCTTCCTTCAGGCCGTGCGCAATGCCATCGGCGAGATGCAGAAAGAGAAGGCCGAGCAGAATGCTGCCATGCCTGTCTCGCAAATGGATGTCGGCACGGAGTTTCCCGTAATGTATGACGGGCAGCAGGCCGTGGCCGCTGTTGTGGGTAAGGATGCCGACGGGCGCAATGTGGTTACCATTAGGGACCAAGAGGGCAACGACCTTGAAAGCGGCATTGACGATTGGACGGATGAACAGTGGGAGGCTTTGAGGGTGCAGTCTGTCAATGAGACTTATGGGACAGATGGGACTGATAGCCAGGAGCCGCCGATGGAATCGGCTGGGGAAGGGACGGGACAGACTCCCCCTGGCCCCCTCTCAGAGGGGGAACTTGGACCCACAGACGAGGCGGTTGCAGTTTCGCCGGCACAGCAGACCTTTGACGACGTGGTGCGGAAATATGGCGATAAGGCGGGCCACAAGATTGATGTTACCGCCGAGGATAAGAGCAAAACGCTTGATAAGGCCAAGAAAGCCTTAGAGAAAGCCCAAACCGACTATGACGACGCCCCCATCGGCAAGGAAGAGAAAGCCGAAGCCGCCCTGCAAAAGGCACAGGAGGAATACAACACCGCCTTGGCCGAGAAACAGGAGTGGGACGAGGTGAAGTCCGTGAAGGACAGGTTTGTCGCCGAGCAGATTGCCGCCAAGCAAGCCGCCGAGGAGGAACGCCATGCCCAAGCCGTGGCAGAGGAAGAGGCCCGCAGAGCCGAGGAGGAACGCAAAGCCCGCGAACGCGAGGCCACGGGTGTCAACAATGTGGCCCCGAACATCCGCAAGAAGTGGGAGGGCGCGCCGAGGGTTGAAGGCAACGCCGACGAGATTACCCTTGCCAATGGCGAGCGCATCGCCGGGCATTATGTCCTCGTCGAGAGCGGAGCCGCCAGCGCGTCGCACGATGCCTTGAACGGTTTCGCCAAGACCGAAGGCTTCCCGCTTGATGAAAACGAGCAGAGCGTGAACGACCGCGACTATGAGCGCGACAAAAACGCCCAGCAGATTACAAGGCAGATTGCCAACGAGTACGACAGCAGGGCGTTGCAAGACCCGGTTGTTGTCAGTCAGGACGGCGTGGTGCTTTCGGGCAACGGCCGCACGATGGCCGGTGAGATTGCCGCAGCGCAGGACACCGACGGGGCCTATATCGACTATCTTAAGAAGTACGCGCCGAAATACGGCTTCACCCCTGAACAGGTTGAAGGCATGGCGCATCCCCGTGTTGTGTTTGTGCCGGATGCCTCGATGCCTTACACGGCAGAGACCTTCGCCAAATTCAACCAGCAGGAGATGAAAGGCCAAAGCAAGACCGAGCAGGCCGTTAAACTTGGCAAGCTGGTGGATGATGCCACTTTCGGGCGCATCATCAGGAGCATCAACCGCTTCGACACCTTGGGCGACTTCTACGCCGACACCAACGCGACCGCCGATGCTATTGGCGAGTTGCTGAAGGCCGGGGCCATCAACCAAATGCAGCACACCGAAATGTTCGACGGCGACGCCATCAGCGCACAGGGCCGCGAAATCCTTGAAAACATGCTCATCGGCAAGGCCTTTGAGAGCAACCCCGACGCGGTTCGCCAACTTGCGGCCTATAAGAGCCTGCGCCAAAGCGTGATAACCGCCCTTGCGGAAATCAGCAACAATATCGCCCTTGGTGATTACAGCCTTGAAAGCGAGTTGTCGGACGCTATCGCGCTGGCTTACAATGCCCGTAAGAACGGATACAAGGCTGGCGACGCGGTGAGCGAGTTCGCCCGCCAAGGCAAACTGTTTGAGACCGAAGAGGATGCCACAGCCGCCGACTACACCAACGCCACCGTGTTGATGCTTGCCGATGTGATGAACGACAACCGCGTTACCCGCCTGAAGAAGGTGCTTTCCATCTATAACCAGCAGGCGGAGCAGAGCGCGGCAGGTCAGACCGACCTCTTCGCGGAGGGCGTGAAAACAAAACAAGAAATATTAGACGAAGTTTTAGTACTTTTGCAGCATGGAACAGAATCAGAACAACAGCAAGCCCTCGACGAAGCAAGAGAGCAGCGCAAGGCAGCAGCCGAGCAAGGAACAGGCGTTCAAGAAAATGGCGATACTGGCGAAGGCGATACTGGGAACGGAGGAATAAACACCGCTCCTAATGCGCTGAAAACCAACGAAGAGCAAAAAATTTCTATTGAGGATGCAAAAAAAGTATGGGAAAACTTGTGCAATCCAAAAGAAATTACTAATTTTGCCGACGATGATGCCAAGAAAGCGGAATGGACTGATGCCCATTTTGAAGAGATTGTCGAGGCTTACATTGCGGCCAACGGCAATAAGCTCGACCCCGACGAGCTTCGCAAGGCCTTCACGGCGATTGGCTATGACGGCTCAAACGTTCCCGATTATAAAGAACAAGAGAAACGGCTCAGAGATGAGATTTTCGACAGGCTTATCAAGAGGGCTGTTGATAGCGGGAACCCGACGATAACCATCCTGACCGGCGTTGGAGGCGCAGGTAAGAGTACAGCGACTGAGCAGCTTGACCTGAGCCAAAGAGGAGTTGTCTTTGACAGTGCGTTGAACGACTATAATTCGCTTGAAAAATGGATTATTAAAGCCAAGAAAGCCGGGGTCGCTGACAAGAACATCCAAGTTGTGGCCGTTCACAACGACGCGCTCACGGCTTTCAAGAACACGTTGAAAAGAGGCGTTGATAAGGGAAGATTCCTTGCGTTGCAGTATTTCGACGAAGCCTTCAGAAAGAACCAAGGAAAGATTGCGGAAGTCAGAAAGAATTACCCCGAAGTCGAGATCATCTGCTACGACAACAGCGGAAACTTGGCGAAAGAGCGCAAGGACAATGGGAAGGTCAGTGTTGACGAAGCACCCAATTGGAACTACACAATAGACATCAAACTATTAAACCAACTCTTAGACGTATTAGAAAATGACATTAACAAAGGAAGATTTACAGCAAATCAAGCTGCCGCTCTCGGACGAGGACTACGTTCGCTTGAGGGAAGAGGAACTGAGGACGAATGGCGAGGTGTGGAAGCTCGCATCGAAAGAATTGAGGGACTCATACGACAACTCGATGCTACGATGGTGGGGCAAGTACCAACCCAAGGGGACGGACGCGGAGATAGACGACATAATCTACATGGGCTTGTGGTACCCGCCGAAAACGGAGAAGTACAAGGACTATCCGAGCTGGGAGCAGACCGGGAAGGTGGAGAAAAAGAACTTGGAGAATCTGATGTAACCCGAGGTTACACCGTCACCCCGGCACAGTACACCACCAAGAAGGGCAGGGTGCTGGATATGCAACTTGTGAAGTTCGACAAGGAACTGACCAAGGAGCAGCAGAGAGCCGCCAACGCCCTTGCGCGAGACCTGAAAGGCTGGTGGAGCCGCGAGGATGGTGGTTTCATGATGCGCGACGAGGCCACCGCTCAACAACTGATTGACGCGGTGCTGGAGGAATCGGGCGAGACCTTACAGGAGGCCGCACCGCTTTCGCTTTCTGAATTAAGAGGCGAGACGGAACAAACCAAGCCCACCGATGAAGCAGTGGCAGCAGCCAATGAGGAAGTGGACACCAACCCGACCGAGGCGCAGAAGGAGGCAGGGAACTATAAGAAGGGCCATGTCACCATTGACGGCTTCGACATCAGCATTGAGAACCCCGCTGGCTCGACCCGAAGCGGCACCGATGCCCAAGGCAATCCGTGGAGCGTCACCATGCACAACTCATACGGCTACATCCGTATGACTGAGGGCGTGGACGGCGACCATATCGACATCTTCCTTTCAGAACATATCGACGACTGGAACGGAACGGTGTATGTGGTTGACCAAGTGAATGCCGACGGCAGCTTCGACGAACACAAGGTTATGTATGGCTTCAACTCCGCAGAAGAGGCGAGGGAAGCCTACCTTTCCAACTATTCGGAAGGCTGGCAGGGCCTCGGCACCATTACGGGCGTTAGCCGCGAGGAGTTCAAGAAATGGGTTGATTCATCCCATCGTAAGACCAAGGCTTTTGCAGATTACAAGTCGGTTCAGACCACAGAGAGGCAATCCGAACAAGGCGAAGCGCAAAGAGCTGATGAATTGTTTGATAGCGTCAGCGTCGGTGATGTTTTTGTGAATGACAACGGTTTGTCCTGTACCATCGACAAGAAGGTTGATGGTAAAACCAGCAGCACCCGTGCTATAAGAATACAATGGGAGCAACAGGTTCAGGACGGACAAAACGGTAGAGGCACAGAAATCCTCAATACGCTTAAATTCTTGAAGTATGTTGAGGATAACGGCTTGAGAAAAGAAAGTGCCGCGATGGAATCGCGGACGGAAGGGACTGAACAGCAGCCCACCACCAGCACCTACGGTGCCAGCAACAAAATCGTCAGCCAAAGCCGCTATGAGGAACTGAAGCGTAGAATGCAAGAGAAATTGGGCGGGCAGATGAACATGGGCATTGACCCGGAGATTCTTGCCATCGGCACGGAAATGGCCGTGTATCATATCGAGGCCGGTGCGCGTAAGTTCGCCGACTTCTGCAAGAATATGGTGGCCGACCTTGGCGATGCCATCAGGCCCTACCTGAAATCCTTCTACAACGCCGTGCGCGACCTGCCCGAGGTGGAGGAAGCGGGTTATCTTGACGAGCTGACCCCGTATGAAGAGGTGAAGAGCTTCGATGTGAACGGCTTCGACAAAGGCGGTTCCACTTTCGTAGAGACGGCACAGGAGGCCGTGAAGGAAAACGAGGTGGCACAGCAAGCAGAAGAGGCCACGGAGAAGCTGAAACAGCAGCGTAAGGAAAGAAAACAAACGCAGCAAAAGAAAAAAGTTGTATCTTCGCAACCGAGTTTGTTCGGCGAAGAGACCGAAATAGAAACTAAACCACAAGACGATGGACTACAGAGAAATGATGTCGTTCGCCCCGAAGGATTGCCAGCCGACCGTACTGACAGCGGACAACGCAGTGTTAGAACCAATGGCAAGACAGCTGGGCAAGAAAGTGGAGGACTTGACGGAGGAGGAAATCAAGGAGGCATGGGAGCGTTACGACAACGCGTGCCTGACGGATTACGACCTTCTAACCAGTTAGCCAATCCAAAAAACACCCGCAACAACCATGCGGAGCGCGGCACGGACTACGCTCCCAAGGGCGTTGATGCCCGCATCGAGGCCAACATCAAGGCCATCGAGCTGATGCAACAGCTCATCGAGAGCGGCGAGCAGGCCACACCTGAACAAATGGCCGTGCTTCGCCAGTTCAGCGGATGGGGCGGTCTTGGAAAAGCGTTCCAAGAGACTGGTATAGGCTATGGCTACGACCCAGCAGCAACTTCAAAACGTCTTCGTGCATTGCTTGGCGATGAAGCCTACGAGCAGGCCAACATGAGCCGCAACAGTGCCTACTACACCCCGGCAGAAGTGATTGATACCCTTTGGGACATCGCAAGGGCGATGGGCTTCAAGGGTGGCAATGTGCTGGAAGGCAGCGCAGGTATCGGAAACATTATCGGCCTGATGCCTACGGACATGAGCCAGCAGAGCAGCATCCATGCCGTCGAGATTGACCAAACCACGGGCAACATCCTTTCCTTATTATATCCCGACGCAAAGGTTGAGGTGCAGGGCTTCGAGGCTACGCAGGTCGAGAACGGCAGCGTTGACTTGGCCATCACCAATGTACCTTTCGTTACAGGCCTGCGTGTGAACGACACCACAGGCGACAAAGACCTGAGCAGAAGGTTCCACGACATTCACGACTTCTGCATCGCGAAGAATATCCGCAAACTCCGTGAAGGCGGCATCGGCATCTTCATCACCTCAAGCGGCACCCTCGACAACAGCGCGAAGCTGCGCGAATGGATTGTCAACGAGGGCGGCGCCGATGTGGTGGGCGCGTTCCGTATGAACAACGCCACCTTTGGCGGCACCGGCGTAACCAGCGACATTATTGTTGTCCGCAAGCGCGTGAACGGCAAGAAGTCGCAACACGCCATTGATGTAGCCGCCATTTCGGGCGAGCGCGTCGCCGAGTACGACACGGGCGAGACCAAGAAAGTGAAAGGTCAGGAAGTCCGCGTCGTGAAGCAGCTTTCAATGGATTACAACAAGTATTTCATCGAGCATCCCGAAATGATGGCCGGTGAAATGCAGTTCGGATTTGAGAGAGGCGAGACCTTTAGACCCACCAGCAAGGCCCTGTACCCGACCAAGGACAAAGACCAAAGCCAAATGCTTGCCGACTTCGTCAGGAGTTTCGAGGGCAAGGAGTGGGAAGCCGCGTTGGCAACGCAGCAGACCGAACAGGCCAATGTGTACGAGGAGCTTGGCGCAGATGTCAAGGAAGGCAGCATGTTGGTAAACAAGGACGGTGTGCTTTGCGTTGCCCAAAGAGGCAAGGCCGTGCCGCTGGAAGTGAACGCCAACAAGGTGAAGGGGCATACCAAGGTGGAATGCTTCAACGCCTACCAAGCCATCAAGCAAACCCTTGCCGATGTACTGTCATATCAGACTGAGAACGAGAGCGACGACGGATTGCAGCCGTTGCTCGACAAACTCAACAAGGCCTTTGACAGCTTCGTCAAGACCTATGGCAACCTGCACAAGAATACGGCCATTACATTCCTGAAAAGCGATGTGGACTGGCCCAATATCCTTGCGTTGGAGAAATACAGCGAGAGCAACAACGCAAAGGGTGAGCGCGTACAATCCTTTGGAAAGACCGACATCTTCTCTAAGCGTGTAGTTGAGAAGGAGAAAGAACCCGAGCCGAAGAATGTGAAGGACGGCATTATTGCCAGCATTTACATGTTCGGTCGCGTCGATGTTCCCTATATCAGCGAACACCTTGGTATGTCGGAAGAAGATGTCAGGGAAGAGATTGTCAAAGAGGGATTGGGATTTGAGAATCCGGCAACCCGTCAGATGGAAGTTATCTACGAATACCTGAGTGGCAATGTCCGTGAGAAGTTGCAGCAGGCAAAGGACAACAACACTGACGGAAGGTACGATGCCAATATCAAGGCCTTGGAGAGAGTTATCCCCATGAACATCCCGGCACACCTTATCGACTTCACCATCGGTTCGTCGTGGGTTGACCCGAAACTATACGAAGAGTATGTCAAGGAGCGCACCGACATTGACGTGAGGTTTACGGCAGCAGGCGGCACTTGGTTCATGAAGGCCCCGAATTGGGTCAATGCAGAAAAGAACCGTGCTATGGGCGTGGTCAGCGAGATGCTGCACAAGACCATCATGGGGACGCAGCTCATTGAAGCGGCCATGCAAAACAAGACCATCACCGTCTCAGAGACCCGCAAGAAGTACGACGGCACCACCGAGACGACCATAGACAGGGAGGCGACGCAAGCCTGCGCAGCGAAGATTGACGAGATTCGCCAAGACTTCAAGGACTGGGCAAGGGCGAAGATGCAGAGCGACCCCGAAATGTCGGAGCGCATGGGGCAGGTGTATAACGAGCTGTTCAACAACTATGTTCCCAAGGAGATTCCCGAAGAATTTGCACCGCTCCGCTTCTCGGGTATGGCAAGCGTGGTGAAGGGCAAGCCGTTCAGCATGAACCCCCACCAAGCCAAAGCCGCCATCAGAGCGACCACACAGCCGCTGTTGCTTGCCCACGAGGTAGGCTCCGGCAAGACTATCACCCTTATCGCCACCGCTATGGAGATGCGCCGTTTGGGTACGGCAAAGAAGCCCATGATTGTGGTGCAAAACTCCACCGTCGGCCAGTTTGTGGAGAGCGCGAAGCAGCTCTATCCCAATGCCAAGGTGCTGACCATCGAGGAAGCCGACCGCACCGTGGAGGGCAGAAAGAACTTCTACGCCAAAATCAAGTACAACGATTGGGACATGATTGTCGTGCCGCAATCGGTGTTTGAGCGCATCCCCGACAGCGAGGAGCGTCAGATGGCGTATGTTCAGGATAAGATAGAAGAGAAGCTGATGGTGCTGGAGCAGATGCGCGATGCCGACGACAGCGGAAACAACATGATTGTCCGTCAGGCAGAGCGCGAAATCAGCCAATTGGAAGACCAGCTGGCCGGACTTTCGGAAGCCATCGCTGAGAAACGCAAGACCCGTGACGCGAAGAAGGAAGCCGTCACACGGCAGAATGCCGAGGTGAAGGCCCTTGAAATGCTCGACCGTCAGACCGACGATGTAGAGAACTTCGACGACATGGGCATTGATGCTATCCTCGTTGACGAGGCCCACGAATACAAGCACCTCGGATTTGCCACCGCCATGCAGCGCGGCGTGAAAGGTGTTGACCCGTCCTATTCAAAGAAGGCGCAGGGCGTGTTCCTGAAAGCGCAGGCCGTTATGGAAAAGAACAACGGGCGCAATGTGGTGTTTGCCACCGGCACACCCATCAGCAACACAGCAGCCGAGATTTGGACTTTCATGCGCTACCTGATGCCAGCCGACACGATGAAGCAATACGGCATCTACTATTTCGACGACTTCGTGCGCAACTTCGGCAACCTGCAACAAATGCTGGAGTTCACCACCAGCGGCAAGTTCAAGGAAAACAACCGCTTCGCCGGTTATGTGAACCTGCCAGAGCTGGTGCGCATTTGGTCGGGCGTTTCCGATACGGTCTTGAACAAGGACATCGAGGAAGAGCGCAAGAGAAGAGGCGGCGAAAGCAAGATTCCCGAAATGGAAGGCGGCAAGGCGCAAGACATCTACCTGCCGCAGACCAAGGCTTTGCGCGCCATCATGAAGTATGTTAAGGGCGAGCTTGAAAGGTTCGAGAAGATGAGCGGCAAGGATAAGAAGGCCAACAGCCATATCCCGCTCGTCATGTACGGTATCGCCAAAGCTGCCGCCGTGGATGCCCGACTTGTGGACGAGACGGCAGAGGACGACCCGAACAGCAAGACCAACGAGGCCGTGAGGCAGACGCTCCGCAGCCTTGAAGAGACCAAGGATTATCGCGGTACCGTCGCCCTCTTCGCCGACAATTACCAAAACAAGGTGTCGGGCTTCAACATCTACGAGGACATCAGGAAGAAACTGATTGAGGCAGGTGTACCCGAATCGGAAGTGGTGGTGATGAAATCCGGCATGAGCGACAAGAAGAAGCTCGAAATCTACGACAAGGTGAAAAAGGGAGAAATCCGCGTCATCCTCGGAAGCACCTTTACACTCGGTACTGGTGTGAACATTCAGGACAGGCTGCACACCCTTATCCACTTGGATGCGCCCAACCGTCCTATGGACTACACACAGCGCAACGGCCGCATCTTGCGTCAGGGCAACATGCACAAAGTATGGGGTATTCCTGTCAGGGTGCTTCGCTTCGGTGTGGAGGACAGCCTTGATGTGACCGCCTACCAGCGTCTGAAAACCAAGGGAGCCATTGCCGACAGCATCATGCACGGCAAAGACCTGATGCTGAACAGCATGGAAAACCGCGTCATGGAGGAGGAAGAAGATGTGTTCGGCGACACCGTGGCCCAGCTTTCGGGCAGCGAATACGCCATGCTGAAGAATCAGGCAGAGAAGGAGCTTCGCAAGCTGCAAGCCAAGAAAAAGCAGTGGGAAGCCGACCAAACCTATGTCCACAACCGAATCCCGAGACTGCAAGGCTCCATCAGGGCGGCACAGCGCAGACTTGAGGAAGAGAAGGGAAATTTGGAGAAACTTTCCTCTATGCCCGAGCATCCGACTATCACCATCGGCAAACACACCTTCAAGAGCCTTGAGGACATGGCCGACTTCATCAAGGAGTATAATGCCGAGTTGAGACAGGACGAAGCCTATATCCGTGGCAACATGTCAACCGGGCAGAAGAAGGAACGCACCATGACCGTGAATGTCGGCGGCATCGACTTCAAAATCCATCTTGTGATGAGCCTTGAAAGCGTAAGGAAAGGCACTACGCTATCTTCCGTCGTGAAGCGCGAAATGACCTATGAATGCCCTGCGCTGGGTATGGAGAATGTGCCGGTGCATCAGATGCTGTTCCGTAACGCCTTGGAGGACATCCTTACACAAGTTGTTACTGGCGTTGAAAGCCGTGACAACATTGAATCGGCACAGCGTGTTATCGAGCGCGACAGCCACGAACTTGAACAGCTGAAAGCCCGTGACGGCAAGCCGTTTGAGTTTGAAGCTGAATTGAAGCAGGCCAGCGAACGCTTGGAGGAATACACCGCCGCCATGAAGAAGGAGATGGAGGAGAAGGAAGCCAAGTATGCCGACATGGACTCGGAGGTCGAGGCGGCAACAGGATTGACCGAGGCCGAGGAAGCCGAAGAGGAGGAAACGCCCGACATGAGCATCAGGGAGGAAGAGCCGCCCGTCAGGACTGGCATCGGTTATAAGGTGTTCGTCCTCAAAGACGGAAAGCTATATCCCCCGATGGTGGCCAACCCCAACGGCGAGGCAACGCCCGTTGGCGTATGGCTTGACGCTGACGCGGCCCCGATTGCAGGCGAATCAAAGACCGGCAGACCGCAGGTCAAGGCTGGCGGCAAGGGAACGCAAGGCGGCAGCGGACAGCTTGCCTATCGTCCCGGCTGGCACCTTGGCACAATTCCTTACGCCATCCAGTTCAACCGCAAGGACGAGAACGGAGAAAAGACCCTGTTCCCAAAGGATTTCGTTTGGGCAGAGGTCGAGTATGCCGACGATGTGGACTACCAACAAGAGGCCGAGAGCTACGGCGTGACCGAGAACGGCAAGTACCGCCACTCGTATGCCGGACTGCCGCGTGTGCCTAAAGACGGCAGCTATACCTACCGCACCAATCCCAACCCCGAGACTGACCCGTGGATTATCACAGGCGCGATGAAGGTAAAGCGCATCCTTACCCCGAGCGAGGTTGACGAGATGGTGAGAGAGGCAGGCAGAGAGCCGCAGAGACGCGAGGCCGGAGCCGTCACAGACGAGGAAGTCAACCACCTCAACGACAATGCCGACAACGCCCAGCAGCTTGCCTTCGATGCTGTTATGGATGCTTTGGGCAACGCTGGCATTGAGGTTGTGATGGCTACCCAAGAAGATGTAGAGAAGCTGAAAGCATCCATTAGGAGCATTCAGGATTCAAAAGGCACCGTGAGAGGCTGGGTAGGCAATGACGGTAAAATCTACCTTACCAGCGAGGGCATGAACGCCGAGACTCCCATCCACGAATACACCCACCTTTGGGCGGAGGCTTTGCAGATGGAGAATCCCGAACTATGGGAACAGATAAAGGGCTTGCTCAAAGACACGCCTGAATGGAAGAGGATTGCATCAAGCAAGGGCTACAAACATATCAGACGCAACGAGGATAGGCTTGCGGGCGAGGTGCTTGCCCATATCAGCGGCAAGAAAAACGCCGAGCGCATGGAAGCCGAGGCCAAGCGGATGATTGACGAGGCACCGACATTGGATGAAGCGGCCAAGGCTGCGAACCTCTTGGGCAGGATGCGCGATGCCTTGAAGAAGTTTTGGACTTGGGTAGGCAAGACCCTGTTGGGCAAGAAGGGCAACATCAACATCGACCAAGTGTCGAACATGGTGCTGGCCGACCTTACCAATGGCGTTGACCCGTTCAATCCGAACAGGGGGAAGCGCAGAAGCAGGAAATCTACTGACGTGGATTTGAGCATTGCAGGCCCCGATAACGCCATAGCAGGCGAATACAATCGTACGACTGGCTATAACAGCGAGGACGTGAGCGGCTATGTGAGGGTCAGAGAAGAGTTGTTGCGCTCGTTCTTTGACGGGCTGCGTCCATTGGAGCAGATGCAGCAACTTGTGGAGAAAGCCCTTGGGCGCAAGCTGCGCGACAGCGAGAACGCCTATGGACTGGCTACCTTGCTGCCTTCGCTCAACAAGGCGATGATGGATAAGGCCGAAACGGAGTTTATGCTGCCCGTGCTACGCAAGTCGGCACACCTCATCAAAAGCCTCATGAACGTGGATTGGTCGCGCAAGGAAGCCCAAGAGAGGCTGAATAACTATTTGCTTGCCAAACACGGACTTGAACGCAATGAATGGTTCCATCAACAGGCCTTGGCCAATGACCCCAATGCAGAGGAAGAAGACAAAGCCGGATTGCGCGGCCTTGCCGAATCGCTTGGCCGTAACCCGGACGACTACAAAGCCGTAGCCGAGGACATCGTTTCACTCTTTGAATCGTATTTTGATGCCACCGAAATCGACGACTATTGGGCGACGATGAAAGCCTTGACCGACCGGATGCTGGAGGTCAGCTATGAATCGGGCATGATTGGCAAAGATGCCTTTGAAAGCCTGAAAGCCCGCCACAAATACTATGTGCCGTTGCGCGGCTTTGCCGACGGCACCAGCGGCGACCTGTTCGATTATGTGAGCAGACACCCGCATTTCCAAAGCGTGTTCAAGAAGATGAAAGGCCGTAAGTCGAAAGCCGACGACCCGCTGGCCAATCTCTATAACATGCTCCAGTCGGCCATTGTGATAGGCAACAACAACAAGGTGATGCAGAACATCTACAACATGGCCGTCAACGCCAAGAGCGATTTGCTCCGCGTGAACCGTTCATGGTATGTGCATAACGATGCCACCGACGAATGGGAAGAGCGTTTCCCCGACATCCCCGAGGATGCCACCGCCGACGAAATCGACGCCATCATGAAGCAATTTGATGCCGACATGCAGGCATTGAAACAGCAGGGCAAGGCCAAGCAGTTACTCAACAAGATGGAACTGCAAAAGAAGGTGCTTCCATATCAAGCCAAGGAGCATGAAATGACGGCCTACGTCAATGGGCGCAAGGTTGTGATGCATGTGGCAGGCAACCCGCTTGTGGCTCAGGCATTCAACAAGGCCAATACACAACAGTTGGGCGCGTTTGCGGAAACCGTACAGGGCCTTACAAGATTCGCTTCAATGATCAACACTTCGCTTTCGCCTGCCTTTATGTTCACCAATGCCGCAAGAGACATCGGTTTCTCGTTGTATTCGGCCACGGTGACAGGTGGGCTGAAGAAGAATTTGCAGATGGTCGGCAACCTGTTCAGGGCAGGGTGGGTGCTGCCTCGCCTTATCCTCACTGGAAAGATGGGCGGCGGCATCACGAAGATGTTCAGTCCGACGGAAGCAGCCAAGATAGAACAATGGTGGAATGAGTTCCTTGACAATGGCGGTGAAACTGGATTCACCAACACCCTGAGTGCGGAGAAAGCAAAGGGTCAAGTTGACGACATGCTTCGCCGTATGGTGAACTACCGCAGCAAAGACGGCCAGTCGCGCCTGAAGAAAGCCACATTGGGCGTGATTGAGACGATGGGCAGATATTCAGAGGACATCAGCCGCTTTGCCGCCTATTGCCTGAAACGCGCCGAGGGCGAGACCGTGAAGGCAAGCGTGAACGAAGCCAAGAATGTGACCGTCAACTTCAATGTGAAGGGCGGCGGCAACAGCCTGGTTGCCCGTTTCGTTGCTGGTTGCAGGTCGTGCTACTCCTTCTTCAATGCGGCCTTGCAGGGTATCAACCGTATGGCGCGACTGGCCAAGGAGAATCCTGGAAGGTTTATCACTTGCCTATTGGCTTGTGTTGTGCAGGGCGCAATGCTTCCATGGCTCAATATGGCACTGTTTGCCATGCTCGGCGGCGATGATGACGATTGGGAGAAGTACGAGATGCTTTCGGAATATACGGCCAACCACAACCTTATTATCTTTGTCGGGAACCACAAGTTCCTGAAGATACCTTACTCGCAGGAGTTGGCCCCGTTTGCCGCCATGGGTAACATTTGGTTCCGTCAGCAGATGGGATGGAACCATGGCCGTTCGATTGCCAGTCAGATAGGCAACATGTTCCTTGACCTGGCACCCGTGAACATCGGGGAATCGAAGACGACGATGGGTAAGCTGGCAAAGACGGCCACGCCCACCATCCTCATGCCGGTGACTGAATGGTTGCTGAACGAGAACTTCACGGCTGCACCAATCGAAAAGCGTTATGAATGGAACAAGTTCGATTCAGGATGGGAGAAAGCCTACGAAAGCCGTACCTCGAAATGGCTCATAGACGCGACGCGATACCTCGACGAAAATACCAATGGCAAGATTGACATCAACCCGTCGTTTGTCGAGCATATCGCGACGGGAATGCTGGGCGGCATCGGTCGCTCGGGTGACAACCTGATGAAGTATTTCTCAGAGGGTTTCCAAACGCAGAATGCGCCTTACCTGCGCACGATCATGTTTGACAGCAAGCAGCAGGGCTACATCGGTGCCGTGTCGCGTGAGTATGGACGCTTGGCATACGAGGTGCTTCCCGAAGTGAAGCACGATGTTGATAGGGCTGACATGTTGGAGTTTGCAAGACTTGCCAACACACAGGACTATCAGATTGCCAATGTGGTTTCCATCTATAAGACGGGCAAAGACCTCTTGGGCAACAAGGCATCGTTCCAAGGTATTGACAAGCTGGAGAAGGAGTTTAAGAAGGCGGAGAAGGCGGCGATGGAATCGCCTGACAATAGGACGGAACAGGTGGACGAATACCTTGAAGCCATGCGGGCGCAGATTAACGAGATGAAGATGGAAATGCTTGATGCCGTTGATGAAGTCATCTACAACAACAGCGGCAAGGGCAGGAAGGGCAGGATTGACCGCGTGAGGGAGATTAGGGAGGAGAGCAAGGCGAAGGCGGAAGGGAAGAAGGAATAGGACTTATGGGACAGCCATAGGACTTATAAAGAAAAGGGGCGGCCTTGATGGTCGCCCCTGAAAAATATGGGGATGTTGAAACTCTCCGAATTTGGCGCGGGGAGATTAGACTTCCCCGTTTCGTTTCTGACTTTTTACGACGTCGGTTTGTTTGTTGTTTGGGAATTTTGCACTTACCAATTTTATAACAAAAAACTCAAACACCATGGAAGAAAAAGACCCCAAGACGGAAGTTGCTGAACAGCAACCCGAAGAACAGGCCAAGCAGCCTGAAAACACCGTGAACTCGGAGGCTATGATGCAGATGATGAAACACCTGTGGCCCGACACCAACGAGCAGAAGGAAAAGGAGTATTGGCGCAACCTGCACAAGGAACTCATTTTCCACTACGAGATTGCGCTGAAGGACAAATACGAGGACTTCAACGAGTTGATGTCGAACGCCATCACCTACGCGAGATTCGTGATGAACGAAATCCAATGCAAGCCCAAGTGGCCAACCTTGCCGCACAGATGCAACTGTTGGTCGCCAACTATAAGGCCACGCCCGCTTCGGCCAGCGCAGGTGCCTAAACAATCATCTTATTGTTCGGAAGGGTTGGCTTCGCCGCCAGCCTTTCCGACTTTTCATTTAACAAATTCTTTAAAATCTTTATAAAACTGGAATAAAATGGAAGAAGTAAAAATGCCATATCCAAGCAGAACAGAAGAAATCGTTGCCGACAAGCAATTGAGAAAAGACCTTGACGAGAAAATTCAAGAAGTCAAGAATTTGCCATCAAGCCACGAGCGCAGTTTAGCAATCACTAAACTTCAAGAAGCCGTTATGTGGCTTGGTATGGATTTGAAGCGTCTCAACGAAGCCGACCCATACCCAAACGGCAATGACGTAAACACTGACAAAATCGACCCAACAGCCGATGGGTTAAAGTTATAACCGAAAAAATTTCCGAACAATAAAAAAACACAATCATGACATTCAAGGAATTAAGACCGAACAACCCCATCCACCTGCTTGACAAGAGCGACGGGGTGAAATACTGCCAAGGCAAGGTGCTGAACGTGGGACAGCCGCGTTTCGACACCCAGCAGATGCCGCAGCCTGGCACCATGCCGTCAATGCCTAATATGGTGGTTGATGTGACCATCGAGGCCAACGGCAAGACCGAGACCTACAAATTCGCCGAGAACGCGAGCGTGGGTGGTGTGGGCAACATGCTTGTTTCCACCGACATCAACGGCGTTATCCGCGAGATTGACGCTACCATCGCCAAGGATGAGCAATACTTCGCCGACAAGGAGAAGGTAGAGAAGGAGTACGAACAGTGCAAGAAACTGAAATCGGAGCTTGACCCCGCCTTCAAGGAGAAGCAGGAGATTGACTTGCGTTTCCAAAAGATGGACGAGAAATACGACAACCTTGACAAGAAGATGGATAAGGTTCTTAAACTACTGACCAAAGACGAATAACGATGAAACTGAATCTGACATACAAGGACATCATCAAGCACTCGGAGAAAGGCAGCGAGAAGATGATGTGGGACGCGGTGGACCGCGTGGACTGCCTCATTGAGGAGTTGCGCAAGAGCAACCCCGACATGGCGCGCGACTTCCTGAAAGGGGAGTATGAGGCGATGAACGGCAAGCACATCAACGAGTGGCTGGCAAAGGAGATGGTGGATAAGATGTGGCACAAGGAAAACAATGGAAAGGAAGAAAAGACCGTGCAAGGCCAGTTGGTGACACCACAAGAGGCCATGCGTCTTTTGGATGGCTACGATGCCGACAAGCAGATGAAGATGCAGTGGGATGCCTATGTTGCCGCTAATGCCTTTATGCACGACTTGGCCAACACGGGTCAGCCTCAGTCTGTCATCATGGCTACGGCCAAGCACTTCTGGTTCCACGACGACGACATGGGCGACCCCTGCGGCAAGGTGTACTGGTATTTTGAGGACTGGATTTTCGGGTAATCGTTGCATTGGCAACACAACAGACGCGACATGCTGACAGGCGAGGAATTGTTGGACAAGGAGGTACAGCAGATGCTGTTGGAGAACGCCAAGCGGCTGGAGCGGCTTGAGGCGAAGTACGACCCTATCACGGGAGAGAAGGCCGACATACGCCATCCCGTCACCAACGAGAACATCTACTGCCGAAGGAAGATTGAGATTCCAGACCACGCCATACCCGTTCAGTGGCTGCCTTACGAGACACAGAAGAACCTGCTCTACAAGGCGGTGATTAAGTACGGAAGCATCGGGGAGTACATCCGTCAGGAGTTGGAGGAAGACCCAGAGGACGAGGATATCGTTCAGTTCGTGCAACGCTCGTTGATAGAGGTGCGCTACCGCACCGACCCTTTGTTTTGGTTTTTCATGGAGTGGCGTATCAAGGACAAGCGCGGGCAGACGGAGAACCTTTACCTCAAGACGAAGGAGCAGGAGATTGAGGACGATGAGGACGGCGACATCGAAATCAATAAGAGTGATGAGGATAGTAGCCTCATCCCTTTCAAACTCAATTGCGCTCAGTTGCAGTTGCTTGCTGTACTTGAAAGACAAAGGCTTAAAGGACAACCTATCCGTGTCATCCTCGCCAAGTGCCGCCAATGGGGAGGCTCCACCTTGACGGAGGCTTACATGGCTTGGATTCAGCTGATGCTGAAGAACTCATGGTATTCGGTCATCGTGGCGCAGGTGAGCAGCACGGCGAAGAAGATACAGATGATGTATGAGAAAGCCATAGGCCAGTATTCGCCTTGGCTGTTGAAGCTGCCCGCCGGTGAGCGTCTGCGCTTCTCGCAATTCGGACGCTCGGCCACCGACTTCCGCATTACCTACGGCTCGGCCAGCAGCCCGAAGAACGCAAGGGATGCCGTGATTTCGGTGGGTACATACGAGAACCCCGACAGCCTTCCCGGCACCGACATAGCGATGGCTCACTTTTCGGAGTTGGGATTGTGGAAGCGCACAGAGGGCAAGACCCCCGAGGACGTGTTCAAGAGCGTGGCGGGCGGTATCGCCAACCTACCCTTGACGATGATCGTGAGCGAATCGACACCGAGAGGCAGCGGCAACTTCTTCGCGGAGGAATACCACAGGGCGAAGAATGGCGACAGCGCATACGAGGCCGTGTTCATTTCGCCTGCCTATAACCCATACGATGTGGTAGACGTGAAGAACAGAAAGGGGTTTGCAAGGTGGATTATAGAGAATAAAAACCGCAGGGAGAACCCCGATGAGATATTCGGCCACAAGGGGAAACGTTGCCGCGTGTCGGGCGAGTACATCTGGAAGATGTGGACGCTTGGCTCGTCGCTTGAGAACATCATGTGGTACTTGTTGAAGCACCTTGAGCTGAGCCGCCACAGCGACATGGCGAGCGAGGCCCCGATAGACGACATCGAGGCGTTCAGCAACACGGATGCCTTGGCCTTCGACATGTACGACATAGAGGAGATGGAGCAGCGCGACGTGAAAGACCCGATGAAGGTGGGCGACATCTACTCCGACTACACCTTGAAGGCTGAGGTGCTGAACAACTACAAGTTTGAGGAAAAGGCGAGCGGCACGATGAAGGTTTGGGAAGAACCCAACCCGACGCTGATGACCGACCAATACATTGTGGTTGTCGATATTGGCGGCAAGTGGAAGAAGGCCGACTGGAGCGTCATCCGTGTTCTCGACCGTTCAGACCTTGCCACGGGCGGCATGGAGAAGACCGCGCTGATGTGGCACGGGCATATCCCCCACGACCATTTGGCGTGGAAGGCGGTGCAGGTGGCGATGTGGTACAACAACGCCTTGCTGGTGTTTGAGAGCAACACCCTTGAGACCAAGGACAAGAACCGCGACGTGGAGGAGGGCGACCAGATGGAGTACATCTTGGAAACCATCAACCGCTCGTACCGAAACCTGTTCATGCGAAGGAGCAAGGGTGCTGACGACGTGAAGCAGACGGGCGGCACATGGAAGTTCGGATTCCATACCAACCGCGAGACCAAGCCGCAGATTGTTGACCACATCGACGATGCCATCCGCAACAAGAACTACATCGAGCATGACGCCGGCACCATTGCCGAGTTCAAGACCTACGAGAGGAACGATGGCGTGTATGAGGCTATGGCGGGCTGCAAGGATGACCGACTTATGACGGCGGGCATCGGATTGCTGATTTCCCGAAGCCCGAAATACGGCTTGCGCATACCGAAAATCAAACGGAAGTTCTCAAACGGCCAAAAGGAGAAAAATGGGTACAACTACAGGAACACACACGCGGAGGCGAGCATTTAGTTTTTATTTCGTGCTAACGTGCTTTCGTTCTTACGAGTTTTGTTTCTGACTTTTTACCGTGTTTATTGACAGCAAGTTTCATTTTTTTGCACTATGGCGAAAAAGAACGACAAGAGGATAGACGAGTTCCGCGACAGGGGCATGGACTTCATCACGAAGCACTTCGAGGATATGGAAGATGCGATGAAGTCATATAAGGAAAAACAAGATTGGGATAAGGCTGTTTCGCTATACATGAAGCTGGCGGACAAAGTGATACCATCACTTCCTACACAGGCAGCCGAAAGCGGAGGCAGCGACAAACCCGCATGGCAGCAGAAGATTGACAAAGCGAAGAAAACCTACGAAAACAGCACGCAACAATGAGTACGCAGACACATACGCTGACCATCTGGAACAACACCATCCTTGGTCAGTTGGAGAGCAGGACGTTCAAGTTCGGCAAGGCGAGGGACACGGGGAGCAACGACAAGCTCGTCAACAATGTGAAACTCACCGACCTCGGCTATGAGCGCAATATGGTGTACGGCTGGATTGACACGGCCATCGGGAATATCCGTGCGGCCTTCCCGAAGTATGCAGGCGCGGTCAGGACATCGAACAGCGGAGAGCTGAAAAGGACGGAGCTGGACTTCGTTCTCTCGTCGAAATGGGACAGCCGCAACGGCACGGGCTTCGACAACGACTGCAAGGAATACATTGTCAACAAGGTCATTTCTGACTTTTTAAGCCTCTCTATGCCAAGAGAAGCCGACCTTTATGCCGCCAAAGCGATGCAGGCGTTGAAGGACGCAGAACGGAAGTTGTACTATAAGACCGCATAAGCCATGCCGCAGCAAGTAACGATAAGGATAAACAAGACGGATGTCACAAGACGTTTCATGCAGTCCACATGGAAGCAGGGTCGCACCACCGACCTGCCCAATGTGGTGAAGCAGACCTACAATGTGCAGGCCGACAACGAGGAGAGCGCGGATGCCGGGCTGATGGAAGCCTCGTTCAATCGATGGATCTGGGCGGGCATCGACATCATGCGGGAGTATCTTGCCGACACACCGACCTATGCACCCAAGCCGCACGACAACGAGTTTGTCATCACCCTGCTGATGCCGAACAACTGGGAGATTCATTCGCTGCCCGCGTTGAAGTACGCATTGGATGAACTGATACACAACGGTATGTTGGCCGACTGGTACGACGACACGAAGCCCGACGCAGCCAAGGCACACAAGCAGAAGGCCGAGGTGAACAAGGCCGAGATACATTCCAACATCTACGCGCTGAACCCGCCAAACCATTAAGGAGGAAAGACGATGCAGCAGATAACAATCACAATAGACAAGGTGGAGTTGCTGAAGACGGTGGAGTCGTTGCTGTGGAAATACAGCTCGGCCACCGAGGTAGCGGACAACTACAAGCAGGTCTACAACACCAAGGCGGAACACGGTGCCAATGCCGTTGACAACCGCGTGCTTTCGGATTCGTTTGCGACGCGGACGAAACTTGCGGCTGACATGATGCGCGACTTCATACAGGGCAATATCGCCTACGACGCTGAGACGGGAAGCCCGACCATCACCCTTTCCATGCCCGACCGTTGGAGAGGCAGACCGGCCACACTTAAGGCGAAGTTGGTAAAGTATGTGTCGGACGGCATGATGGCCGACTGGCTGACCGCAACGGCACCATCGGAGGCACCCATGTACAGCACGCAGTTGCAGCAGGATGAGACGGACATCAAGGTTGAACTATACGCGAAAGGAACACCACAATGAGCAGCTATTTCCAGATACCCGAGAAGATACACCTCAACATCATTGTTGACAAGGAGCATATCATCAAGCGTGTGGTTTCGATGCTCAACAAGACGGCGGAGAGCCGCTTTGACGGGCAGAACACGCAATATGTGAACAACCTCCAGCCCGAGGTGGACTTCACCCAAGACCAGGAGCTTGTCACGGAAATGTACGAGGAAGGCATTGCAAAGATAGCAAGGCGCATCGAGCCGTATGTTGAGGGTTACGGCGTGGAGCAGAAGCCCGTGACGGACTACGACTTCAACGATGATTTCAGCGACGACTTCCTCATTGGCAGCACCACGGTGGGACAGTTTGTCATCCACTTGGCGATGCCGCACAACTGGAAGCGACCCTTCAACAGTTTGGTGGGCAGACGCTTTGAGGAATACCTTGTGCATTTCATCATCTCGCAATGGATGGAGCGCGTCAGCCCCGCCGACGTGGAGTTCTACACGGCCAAGTCGCAGCAGCTTTTGAGGGACATCAAGGGAATGTGCGAGTTGAGGCAAGGCAAGGTGCATAGGGGGTGGAATACTACTTATTGAATGCTGAATGTGGAATGCTGAATGATGAATTAAGAATGTAGAGTTATGGCAAAAATGAAATACATCAGGATGTCGGCGGTGATGCCCAAGAAGAAGTCAGGCAAGCCGAGGTTTGACAGTATCGCCGAGAGACGGAAGCTGCAAGGCGACTTGCACAGCGACCCCAAACTTTTGCAACGCATGGAAACGGCATGGCAGAACGACGAGTTTGTCAGGCGTGAGGGAGAGCGTTGCCACCGTTTCGTCTATGGCGACCAATGGGGTGACATGACCTACTTCGATGGCGAGTGGATGACCGAGAGGAAGTACCTTGAAAAACGCGGAAAGGTGCCGTTGACCAACAACGTGACGCGCCGACTGATTACCGCCGTGAAGGGCAACTACCTTGGCCAGAAGTCGGAGCCTCGATGCCTTCCGTTCAGCAGCGAGGGTGCTGCAGGTGCCGAGATGCTTTCGCGCGCCTTGACCACCAACTGGCGCAGACGCTATAACTCAATGAGTGTGCAGCTGCCCAACGCGCTTGAAAACTTCCTCATCAGGGGTATTGCCGTGATGGGTGAATCATACGAGCGCACTCCCGGCGGCAAGTACGATGCCAAGACCAAGCTCTATGACCCGCGTAAGGTGGCCGTGGAATGCACCATGAACGACCCGCTGATGGAGGACATGAGCCTCATCGGCATCATCCATGATGTGAAGCCCCTCGACTTTTTGGCCAAGTTTGGCACCCGCATCAAGCGGAGCAACTTGGAAGCCATCAATGGTGAGTATGGAGGAAACGAGTATCATCATAAGATTGAGACCGAGGTTGACAATAACAAGCGCAACAGCTTGGAATATCTCGACTTCTACAACAACAACGACTGGACACGTTGGCGTTTCTACGAGATTTGGACGAAAGAGATCAGAACGATGTGGCTGTGCTACGACCCAGCCCGGCTGAACGACCCGTTCAAGGTAGAGGATGTGAACAGGTTCAGGCTTGCCGAATACGATGGCTTGACTGTGATTGAGGAAAACGAGCGCAGACGCAAGGAGGCCATTGAATTGGGCATTCCCGATGATGAAGTTCCTTACATCGATTACGGACAATTCGGAGAGGATGGAATGTTTGACGGCACGGGCGAGTTTACCGATGTGTACTGGTATGTGAAGTTCCTTACTCCCCGTGGCACCGTCATCGACGAGTATGTTTCGCCCTACGAATGTGGATGCCCCATCACCATTTGCAAATATCCGTATGTCAACGGAGAGGTACACAGCTACATTGCCGATGTGATACCGCAGCAGAAGTACATCAACCGCCTTGTGACCCTTAACGACATCGCCATCCGTAGCACCGCCAAGGGTGCGTTGGTTGTGGATAAGCGTTCGCTTGAAGAGAACGACGACCAGACGATGGAGGAGATACGCCAGCAATGGAGCGACCCCGACGGCGTTGTGTTTTGGGATTCGTCGTTGGGAGGCCAGGCACCCCAGCAGAAGTCGAACACATCGACCAATGTGGGCATCGACACGGCCCTCACGATGCAGTTGGGCTTGATGGAGGACATTTCGGGTGTGCATGGAGCCGCGCAAGGCAAGGACGCTTTGAGCGGTCAGAGCGGTTCACTATATGCCCAGCAAGCGGCCAACTCAAACACCATGCTCCGTGCCGTGCTGGAGGCCTTCAGCGAGTTCACCAAGAGCGTCGCATACAAGAAGCTGTCGGTCATCAACCAGTTTTGGGAGGACGGCAGACCGATCAACACATACGGTGCTTCTTATACGGAGGTCAGACGCTTCGACCGCTCGTTGCTTGAGGATTTGGATTACGAGATTACAATCATCAACAGCGACGATATGGAAACCGCAGCCACTGTGAGCAACCAAGTGGCCCTGCAAATCTTCGAGAAGGGCGCGATGGATGCCAAGGCATTGCTGGAGGTCGGCAACTGGCCGCAGCAGTTCAAGGAGAAGGCATTGAAGGTGATTGCCGAGCAGCAAGCCGCCATGATGCAGCAACAAGCCGACGCGCAGCAGCTTGCCGCATTACAACAGGGACTGCCGAGACAACAGGCGCAGCAGCTGGGCAACGGACTGATGAACGGATTGATGAACCCACAAAGACAGGCAGCGTAAGATGGCGAAACACAACATACAATTCAAGGGTATTCGGCACACGCCGAGCGACATCACTGGGCAGGACGGTGACCTGTTGGAGTGCGTGAACCTCATCCATGAGAACGGTGAGATGAAGCCTTTGGAGATGCCCGAGAAGACGGCGCATCGTGGCTTCTATTCAAACGACACGCTTGTGGCGGTGCATAACCTCACCGACGGGAAGAAGTTTGTGTATGCCGTGTATAACCAAGTGATTACCTATATCCATATCAAGAACGAGAACGAAGAGGATAACGATGTGCTGATTAACGGTGTTGTAGGTCGCGGCATTCCGCATGAGGAAATCAAATGGGCGGAGACGATAGGCAACACCTTGATTATCGGCACGGACAAGAGCATACACTATGCCTTGTATAAGAACGGGCAATACAAGTGGCTGGGTGACAAGCTGCCGCAGCCGGTGTTTCGTGTTGATTTTTCAAGAAATAATGTTGGGTATGAAGGGACATGTATCAACGAGGATGACCCGCAGATATACACGCTAACGCCTGATGGCAACACTATTGAAGGTGGAGGTTTAGCATTATACTTAGGCGATGAACACGGTAGCATTGGCTCATTATGGTTTGATGCGGCTTTGTGCAACACAAAAAACGAAAACAAAAAGATATTCCGCGATGGACTCCGTTCAAGGATTGCAACTGTCATAGGACTTTCAAAGAAGGATAATAAGTTTTTGTTTCCATTCTTCTTTAGATATGCGGTCAGAATGTATGATGGCAACTATGCTATGCACTCGTCTCCGATTCTTATGATACCATCCTCGTTGAAATGCCCGTTGCTTTCATATTTTACACTACGAGAATCGGAAGAAACAGGAGAGGAAGGATGGGTGGCTTATGGGCGTGATGGCACTTTAAGCGACCCCAAGTTTTATCAAATTGCCGATGAAGCTATGCAAGCAAGGCCAATGGGATTGAACTATTACTTTGCAGGCTGGTATGATTCAGATGGCAATTACTTGGATGACGGTGTTTCCGATTGGGATGACATTATTAAAGGTGTTGACTTGTTCTTGTCAAGCCAGATAAATAGTTATGACGATAGAGCATGGGACGACTTGAATAACGTGCCTACATCATTCAAAGCATTTTATGGATATATTTATAGCGGTTGGGATGTGGATGGATTTTATGGGCATTGCTATACCAATAACCAACTGATTAGATGGTGGGATATTTATACCAACAATAACTCATTAGACTTTAATTATCTTACCACACTGAACTATATTAAGGATAGTGCAGCATCGCCGAGTTATTATGCAGGTGGATTTTTTACAAGGTATAGGATAGATTTACCAAGTCTTTCCGCACAACAAATGATGGAGAAGATTAAAGAAACCCATCTTTTCTATCGTGTGAAACAATATGACACAGATGAGTTATCACGATTAGGCGGATGGACTTTCTTTGATAATGAAGTGGAACAAGGTACTCTTGAACGCCTTGAAACATTGCCTACGCTTCCAGATGACTATGTAAGCCGTCATAGAATGGTTGGTAACGTAAACTACAACTACAACCAAAGACTTGTGTTGGGCAACATCAAACTCCAATCACCGCTTTGGTATGAGAATGTAAATACTTTCAATTCAAACAACTACGATTTAAGTATTTGTTTTGAAATTGAAAAACAAGAAAAGACTATTTATGTAAGATGGGACAAACCAATAGTTGACGACTATGGTATTGGTGAAAAAGACTTTGGTCATTATATCTATTATCCAGATCCCGATTGCAAACGCGCTGTTGTAGAGATAAAGAATGATAAAGGTGTTGTTGTGGCGACAAAGACAATACCCATGCACGAACACATTGGATTAAGCGGGGCTTATGCGCTTATGCCAGACTTACAAAGCCTTTATGAATCTTATTCAACTTTCCAAGATGGCGAGATGCACGATACGTCTGATGACCGCTACTATCAGATGCCGAACACGATAGCGATGAGCACCGTGGCCAATCCGTTCCATTTCCCTGCATCCAACTTCAAGGACATCGGGAGGACAAAGGTGTTGGGTATTGCGGCCAATGTGCTGGATGTGAGTAGCGGCCAATGGGGCCAGTACCCGCTGCATATTTTTTGTGGCGATGGTATCATAGCCTTGGCAATAGACGCAGAGGGTAAAATGGGGCGCATAGATGCCGTGAGTGCCGATGTGCTGAGAGAGCCGCGGGGGTTGTCGCAACCCACATTGATTCAGACCAACCAAATGCTTGTGTTCCTAACACAGCGTGGAGTGATGGCCATTGCTGGGACTAAGCCGCAAGTGGTCAGCCTTGCGATGGAAGGCAGGCACTTCAACCCCATGACGGAATTGGCAGATGTGGACTACCATGTGGGAGCGTTTGCCAACCTCATCACAAGGACGAGCGATGCGACCTCGTTCCGCGACTTTGCGGCAAGCGGTTTCCTTGCCTACGACTATGCCCACAACCGCGTGCTGCTGTTGCGCAGCGACAAGGACTATCAGTATGTGCTTTCAATGAACACGATGCTGTGGAGCAAGCAAATCGTCTACACCAACCTTCCGAGTTTCCAACTTGACGAGATTCCGTCGAACACCCTGCCCGAACAAAGGAGCAATCCCTTGCTTGACGTGGTGCCCATCTATGCAGCCGTGAACAACTACACGGAGATGTATCTGCAAGACACGGACAGCTATTTGTATAAGACGATGGATGTGCAGGGTGAGAACAGCGTGAAGCAGATTTACCAATACGGATACCTCGTTTCGCGGCCTATCCGCTTCGGAACGGACGAGTACAAGACGCTTGTGAGGGTGCTGCATAGATACACGCACTATGCGAGCATGAGCTTCGTGAAGTGGGCGGTCTACGGAAGCAGGGACGGGGTGAAATATGGTCGCATCAATACCCTTAGAGGGATGAGCTACCAGTATTTCATTTTCGTGGTCTATACCTATTTGAAGCCGAATGAGCGGTATTCATATATGAGCGTTGAGTTTGAGCCGAGGTTGACGAATAAACTTAGATAGAGTTAGTTTTTTTCATAGGTGAATGGTTGTTTTTCCCGCTTCGGCTATTGCTGGGGCGAATTTTTTACAATTTATCCTTTATCTTTTTCTCAAGGTCTTCAAATGCTTCTTGCGGCGTGTTGCCTATTCCGACTTCAGACTTGTCGCATTTAATCCAGAAATTATCGCATTCTGTATCACCGCCTTCTATGTCATCGGGTAGATTCCAAAAGTCAAGCGGCCAACAAGTGAACAATCCGCCAGAGTACACACCTGTGTAGCGGTCGGCTACAATCGTAGTTGGATAATGGATTTTAAGCCAAAATTTATAGTCGCTCATTTTTTTTGTCTTTTCGTGATTTCGTTATTCGTGCTATCGTGCTATCGTATAATGCACCCATTAATTGAGACTGCAAATATATTGGATTAATTTGAAACATCAAGCAACTTTATAGTTCCCTTTCTTCATTGCTTTCAGCTCACGACGGATGATGCGTTCCTCGCGGCGTTGCTGGCGGTGGTTTTTTTATTCTCTGACAGTTCCAACACCCATTCAATAAAAGCCTTGCGGCGCATTTCGATTTCCTTTGCGTCGGTGATGGCGGTTGAGTAGAAGCAGCCGCGTTTCACATCTTCCATCGTGGTGGGTGAAATCTTATCCACGCTGATGATGAGGCCAGCCCTTGTGTAGGCACGGATGACCGAATCGATGTATCTTGACTTGAAGCGTCGGAAAGCCTTGCGGTCAATCACCCGCAGTTTCTTATCATCGAACGGAGAAAGGCAGACATACCATGCCTTTCCAGTCTTGGCGGCTTGTTTGTCGGCCACCTGTTTTGCCTTGTAGTATTGCCTTCTTGCGAAAGCCACCGTGAAGAAGTCACGGATTTTTGCTATCAGTTTCTTGAACATATCGTTATTTGTTATTTCGTGCTATCGTTATTACGACCTTTCATGTCGTTGTGTATTCCAATGAATCCGCCGACGAGTGCGCCAACGAAGATGCAGATGCAGTGCAATCCTATTGCCATGCGTGATGCGAAAAGGCAGGACACGGCCATATATACGATGGTTTGGAGCAGCGGTTTCCATTGTGGGCCATCTTTCAGGAAGATGATGCCGTAGTAGGCGAAGATAATTCCTGATAGTCCTACGGTGGGCTTTTGAGTGCTGATGATGAAAGAGCAAGCCGTTGCGATGGCGAGAGACACAGGCCACAACCACCATTTATCGTTGCGGTTGAACAACAAAATGAACGCCACCAGCATGTTGGCGGCGAGGTGGAAGATGTTGCCGTGGGCGAAGTGGAAGGTGAGGTGCGTCCACCATGCGCTGCCTGACAGATAGCCCCATTCGGTGTTGAAGCCGAAGAAGGCGCAGGCAAGCACCAATATGTATAATATGATGGCGTTGGGTTTCATTGTGCGACCATAATTCCAAGTTGTTTGTTGTAGTGTTGACGGACTTTCTTCATTGCTTCAATCTCTGCAGTGTAAATGATTATGTCCGATTCGCACACTTGATGATTTTCAATTTTATGTTCGTATTCTGAAATGCAGTGTTCAATCCTACTATCCTTGAATCGTATTATTGCAGAGGAAATCAAGGTGTTTAACCGTTTCATTTCTTCTTCTTCGTTTTTACCAATCACAACTCCTATAATCCCCCAATCAGGTCTCTTGTATGGAGTGATTAGAAGTTCATCAATTCTCTCTGTCAACAACTTGTCATCACGAAAGTAATCCTTTATATGAATTGGAGATGGTATTTCTCCGCCCATATACACTGCCATCTTGTATATTGACAATATCCTATTATTGATTGGGTCGTAGAATTTGAAAATCCTTCCAAGTTCTCGGATGATAAAATCGGCAACACTCATTCTGATTCCATTGTGTACGAAGTTGTCAATCTCTCCGTATTGCAGAAGCAATTTTACAATCTCCCTTTCAGTACACATTATCATCTCATTTTGAAGAAAATCCAATTGCGGTTTTTCTTCGCAGAGTTGATTGAACTTTTCTTCTTGTTCCTTATTCATTGCTCGTTTTCGTTTTCGTGGTTACGATGGTGATGGTGACGGCGGCGTTTGTCGCGGCCTTTGTAGAGTATCTTCAACGCCCACGACGGCTTCATATAGAACTTGGGCGCGGGCTGGTAGATGATTTCGGTGCAGATTTCAATCTTGGAAAGTTCGGGATGCTCCACTTTGTAGTCGAGATAGCGGCGGTAAAGCTCGGTGAACATCTCATAGCGCGGGCTTTTCGGGTTTACGCGCAAGTCCTTGCCGCCCTCAAAGGCATTGATTACCTCGACCAATCTTTCTTCGGAAACCCAAAAACGCTTGCTGGGCATGTTGACCGCGACGGCCATCGCATCATATTGGGTATTGTAATTCCCTTGGGACAACGCCTTTTTGTAAGCATTATTCAGGTCGCTATAGCGTTCCCTGAACCCGTACACCGATTCGCGGTGCCTCATTGATTGGGAATTGCGGTGCAAAGATATAAAACGTTTCTGACTTTTTACGGATTTCGTTAAAAAAAAGTGTTGGAATTTTGCGGAAATTCAATTTTTCAGCAGATGGAAGAGAAAGAAGAAAAGAAAGAGACCGCCCCGACCGAGGGCGAAACTCCCAAGAAAAGCAACCGCGACACCTTCATGGAGCGATACAAAGCCGACTATCCCGATGACAACTTTGAGGACGAGGAGGCTATGTACGGCCGCATGAACGAGCGCAACGCTGACTACGACCGACTGAGAACCAACGACGACAACTTCCGCAAGCTGGTGAACGAGCATCCCGAATACGGAGGGATGGTCACCGACATGATGGAGGGGCGCAACTTCATCGAGAGCTTCCTCGGACGCTTCTCGAAGGACGACATCATGGCCGCCTACGACGACCCCGAGGTGGCAAAGAAACTTGCCGACGCGCAAGCCGACTACCTGAAAGGGCAGGAGGACAGCAAGAAGCTGAAGGAGGAAGGCGACGCGAACATCCAGAACAGCATCAACGAGCTGAACGTCTACTGCGAGGAGAACGGCATCGACGAGCAAGGAGCGACGGAGCTTTGGGGCAAAGCCCTGGACTTCGCCGGCAACGCCCTGAAGGGCATCTTCACCAAGGAGCTCTTCGACCTTGTGAACAAGGGCATGAACCACGACCAAGATGTAGAGGAAGCACGACAGGAAGGCGAGATTGCCGGACACAACGCCAAGGTGCAGACGCAGCTGGCCAAGGGTGCGGGGCCACAAGGCTTGCCGCCTACGTTTGACGGCGGTCAGGGCGCAGCCGCTCCCGAAGGGAAACCGCAGAAGAGAAAGGGCAAGCTGCCCCTGTCAGGAAAGGAATTCGAGTATTAACCTATAAATTAACCTAAACAGTAACAAGATGAAACGATTGAAGAAATTCGACATCCTGAGCATTATGTTGCTCATCCTTGCCGTCGTCTTTGGCGGCAACGTGGCGATGGCTGGCGCGGGTGCGCCCGATCCATCAGAAGCATCGCCTGACACGAAGGGTTTTGGAACCGAAATGGGCGGCGCTGGCGCATCGGCGACCGTTACCAACGATTCGGTACTGGAAGCCCGAGAGATTGACAGACAGATGGTGCTGCTTTCGCCTTACAAGCTGCCCGAACTGAATGTAAAGGTTCTTGGCGCACGACAGGTACCCGTATCCAAGTATTACATCGAGTACCCCATCAGCGGTGCAACGCCTTTGGACTTCACCATCGACTATGATGTGACCGTATCAAGCCCGTACACCTCTGCCACCTTGAAGCCGCATGACGGCACGGCCACGGGAACCTATCAGATTTCGAAGGACGCTTTCCGCGCCTTGACCGAGAACACCACCTTTATCCTTGAAGGCATCCCCGGATACAGCAAACCCGAAGACGGTAACACGCCGATTGAGGATGGCGACATTGAATGCTATGTGAAGAGTGTTGACGAGGCTACCTATGCCGTTGTTATCGAACCCGTGAATGGTTGGGCTTACAGCGGCGGCTGGGTTAACAAACTCCCCAGCACAATCCCTGCTGGCACACCGATTCACATCATGTCAACGGCTTGCTCCGAATCGCAACGCGAGGTGGCTCCCGACAACTACCTGCCCGTCACCAAGAAGGTTTACTTGCAGAAGAAAGTCTCCAACCTTGTGCTGACCGATGACTTCCTGGAGCAAATCAAGGAAATCGAGTTTGGCGAGAACGAACTTTCGGAGCGCGCCGAGTACAACCACCAGCGCAAGGAAGCCCGTACCTTCTGGCTTGGTGCCGAGGGCAAGCGTAGAGTGAAACCCGGCAAGCACATGGCCGAGGAAGATGTGTTCTACACCAAGGGCGTGTTGCGCCAAATCCAAAACAAGTATGCCGTTGACGGCGAACTTGATTGGGACGACCTGAACCGCATCTGTGACATCCAGTTTGGCACCAATTCGCTGCACGATGAAGCCACCGTGTTCGTTGGCAGCAAGTTCAACCTGAAGCTGATGCGACTGATGCAGCGCAACCAGCGTTCCGATGCCACCTTGGTCAGTAAGTTCGACGACAATTTGAAGGTAGGCTTCAAGAGTTACGAACTGAACGCTGTCGGTACGCTTAACTTTGTACACAGCCGTACCCTCGACGACATCGGCTATAAGGATTGCGCCGTTGTGATGGACGAAAAGGTCTTGACCCGTTATGTGAAGTTCGAGCTTAAGAAATCCAATGTTGACATGAAGAAGGGCGGCGGTCCCGAAGGCGAGACCCGCGAAGCCAAGCGCAAGATTTACACCTGCGCCGATGGTGTGAGCCTGCGCAACAGCAACTCCATCCTCATTGGCCCGTCGAAGCGCATCTTCAACATCCATACCTACAACGACACTGATACCGACATCCTTATCTACGACGATACCACATACGGTAACTTGGAACCCGACAGCAGCAAGGAAACTTCCGCGTTTGACGCAGACGGTGTTGCCGCCCCTGCCGCTTTCAGAGCTGCCCTTGATGCCAACGGCAATTTGATTGACGGTACGAGAGTGTATGTCGGCGTTGATGCCACGGACGGTACCTATTCTTATCAGGCTGGACAAATCCTGATCTGGAATGATGCCGAAACGAAGTGGAAGCCGTACACTGGCCCCATCACTTACGACCAAAACATGGCGGCCTAAATAACCCTTGGGTTGGAGGGCTGGCCTTCGGGTCGGCTCTCCAACTTTTATGAAACAGAAAATCCAACCCAATAAAAACAATAGACTATGCTGAAGACATATTCAATGGATGGTAACTACAACAAGATTACCGTCGAACACAGACAAGGAAACGGAGTTTTGAGATTCCCCATCGAGTTTGAAGGTGGTGACGCAGAAGCATTGAGCGGGAATGTCCGCCGTTCGACCTACAAAACGGAAAGCGCACTTGAACAGTATGCCATTGAGCAACACCCGCTGTTCAAGCGTGGCAAGATTCGTTTGGAAAGTTCCGTCGAGACCGAAGCCGACATCAGACGCAGGAAAAGGGCTCTTGAGAACGAAAAGGCGCGTGTAGCAGCTGGATTGCAGAAGCCATCAACCGAAGATGGCGATGCTGAAAACGAAGTGAGTTCACCCGAGGACATCAAGAACATTCAACAGCTTCGCAACTTCCTTGTGAAGGAATATGGTTGCGACCGACAGAAGATTTCCTCTCCAAATGCCTTGAAAGGAAAGGTCAAGGAACTTGGGCTGGAGTTGCCAAACATTGAGTGGTAAGATAGGACGCGATAGGACTTATGAAATCCCTTTACCTTAGCGACATCAAGGACTATGTGAAGGCTCGGTTGGACGAGCTTTCCAACAACGACGACGCACTCCTCGTGTCGAGCGACCAAGCCGTAGAGGACTTGGAGAAGGAGATAGAGAGAGCCGTGGTGCCTGCGGTGCGGAAGATTCACTTGGACGCACCGAATGTATTGCTGAGGGATGGCGTTGAGTTCAACAAGGACTGTCAACCCTATTACGAGTCAGCTGATATGGAAGAGGCTGATTTCGTTGTTGAGCCACGGACGCTTATCTTCACTCCCGATGGCGGTGTGCAGAACGTGAATGTATATACTACGCTCACCTGGCACGTTGATTCAGTCAACGAGGGCAAGGCTCCTACGCGATACGACAACGGCATCTTCAAGTATGTGATGCGGCTGCCCGAGGATTTCCTACGTCTCATCACCTTGCAGATGTCCGATTGGGACAGACCCATTCAGACCCTCATCAACGAGGACAGCGCGGAGTATCGCAAGCAGACCAACAAATACCTTCGCGGCACTTGGGAGAGACCCGTAGGGGCTATCGTACACCGTTTGCCCTACGGCGACTTCATGGAGTTGTATTGCTGCAAGTCCACAGCCGCCACGTTGCGCTACGGCCAGTATGTCCCCGAGCCGAGGATTGTAAATACTACGCTTGGTGACCTTGTATATATATGTTCCCCTTTGGAATACCCCTGCAAAGACCAAATCGTTGCAGAGGTGCTGAGGGGATTGGGTAAGATGCAGGAGGCTGCATTGTACGATCAGAAAGCGGTGCAGCCCTTCCGCATCGACCCCGACTGGGCAAGGATGAACCCGCCAACGGGAGAGCGTTTCAACACAAACCAATAAGGAGAAGAAGCGATGATTACTGACAATGTGGATTGGATGGATGTGGAAGACCACGGTGCCAGCACGGGCAACGGATATGCACCACACACTTGCGACGGAGGATACAAGGGAAGGGAGCAGCGTGAAGGCTACACCACTATCGTTACGGATGAAGATACACCAAAGACGGAGTATGTCAACTTCATCCAGCTTGGTCGCGGTGAATATGTCGTTTTCGATGAAGCGCAGTATGCCGTAGTTGAAGAAGGCCAAACAGACCTCTATATTTCGGGCAAGACGAACTCACCAAGTCTTGCTTTCTCCGTCAACGGTGCTTTTGTGGAACTGCCTACTACATTCAACATCGTGGTCGATGGTGTAGAGACCTACAATCAAGACACGGGCGGTCAGGTGTTCGCAGACGACCCGGGTGCAACGCAGGAGTTTGCCTTCAACATCGAGGTTGACGTTTCGGAGAACACAAACCTCGGTCAGCGTTCCTGCATACTTACGGCCACTGGCTCCGCTGGCGTGACAGCCACGACCGAAATCGTGCAAGAAGGAGGGTTGAGTTATATCAATGTGACCGACAGCCATCTTGCGACTACCACTGTCACTTTCGACCATAATGGCGAGAGCGGCGGTGAGAAATCCGTGGATGTCAATGTGTATTCCAACGACAACTGGAGCGTTGACCTGCCACGAGTCATATCCATCGTCAACAGCGATTGGTTCAGGCTTGACGACCACGGCGACAACTCGGGTGACGGCATGATCACCGTATCAAGGGTGGCTGCACACTCGGGAAGGACGCAGCGCAGCAAGGCTGCAACGCTGACCACCTTTGGCGGTGCTTCTGCAACTGTTGTTGTGGCGCAGACAGGGCAGGAGAGCATTGTCGTGGATGGATTTGTGAACGCAAAGGACGTGCTTGTTGAGACGATACCGAGCAGCGGTGGCTTGTTCTATCTTGTAGGCAAGGCCAACTGCGCCTTGCTTGACGCGGAAGAGACCACCTCTACGGGGGGTACGGACTTGAACGAGCAAGGAGGAAACGCACATGAGAGTGGCTATATCTTGGTGGAGAGCCTTGGCACGCCTCACAGCGGCGTTGTGTTGGGTATGGCATTGGACAGCCAAGGCCTGCAAGACTACGGAGCCGCCAACGCATACACCTTCAAGATACCCGTCGTGTTCGACGAGAACGAGACCACAGACCCCGTTGTCTTGGAGTTTGAGGTAAGCAACGGCGACGATGTGACCGATGCTTTCCATATCAGGCAGGATGCCGCGCCGACACCAGTCCTTGAAAACACATAAGAGTATTCATGTTTTTATGGTTTTTGACGCATCGGCAACGGTGCGTTTTTTCATTTCTGACTTTTTACAAGGTAGGGGTGTTTAAAGTTGTTCATTTTTGCATCAAAGTAATGTTCTTTTGAAACACAAATGAATTGGAGGATTAAAACATGACCATTCCACAACTGAAAGAATTTCTTGCTACACTCTTGGCGAGCGGACAGGGTAATCTTATCTCAGGAGAAGAGTTGCGCCAAGCCTTTAATGCAGTGATTGACACGCTTTCCGATACGTCTGATGTCGCACTAATCACACAAGAGTCCGTGCCGTTGCCCGAAAGCGGGAACATTGTATATATCGCAACGGAGGACGGAGACTACCGTTATTTCGGAGGCTTAAAGGTGTCAAACGAAATAGCCTTCATCACCGAGTCCATGCCTAATGTATGGCATAAGCAGTCCTATCCCATCCCCGCGCAAATCAAGCATGTGGAAGTGGAAACCGCAACGACACCTGACGGAAAAATCCCGACAGCCGATGCGGAGATTGAAGGCAACACCTTGAAGATTACGCTCTACGACATCAAGGGCGAGAAGGGCGAGAAGGGCGACAAGGTTGATGTCGGCATGAGTGCCACCGTTGAGCAAGGCGACAGCGAATCAGCCGCAGTCGTCACTATCACCGAGGACGAGAAGCCTATGCCTGGCAAAGACCAGTCGTTCTCGATGACCTTCAGGAATATCAAGGGTGAGCAAGGCAAGTCTGCCTATGAGGTGTGGAAGGAGAATGGACATTCTTCTGGAACTCAAGAGGAGTTCTTGCAATATCTTGCAAAGGATTGGAAGTTTGACCCCAAGGCTTACTATTCATCAGCTGCAAACACGATAGGAGGCACTTGTAATAAACTTGCATCTGATTTCGGTGTTGCTGATGCCGAAAGCAATGTGGTGTATCTCATGCCTGATGCTGCAAGCGACCCTTCAAAAACAAGGATGTATATCCTCAATGAGGCTGCAACGGCATTTGTCTATGTTGGTGACATGGATATTAACTCTTCTTCTTTCGTGAAGTATGCCGATGTTGACAATTCACTTACCAACCCTACTGATTCAGATGTGGCAGGTGCTAATGCTGTGATGGAAATTAACGAGAAGTTGAGAGGTGTGATATTGACGGAGACAAAGGTGGATACAAATAATTGTATCATAACTTCAAGTAAAAAAGTTGAGAAAGGTGTAATAAGTGATTCAAGTTATGAAAGTGATAAGATAATCCAAATAACTATTCCTCAGGGTGCTAAAAAAATTAGATTTATTGGAGCAAAACTTAAATTAAATAATTTAAGAAGATATTATGGCTATGCTTTTTACTCTTCTTCAGAATCTTTAGATAATAGCACAAGATTAGGATTTGATATATTCTACGATGGAACAGTAGGGTCGTCAGAAATAAGCGAACTCATTATTGATATTCCAGATGGTGCTGTAACATTTGTTACTACTTATGGTTTGCATGATTATCAAGTAGAATCAAGATTCTATTGTTATTTCCAACAAGGGAATACAGTTTCAGATGAAATTGAAAATATTGAAAATAACCTTAGTGTAACAACTCTTGAAAATCTTGAGGAATATACACCTATTGACAATTGTAATATACGCTTTACTTCTTCAAGTGAAACTACTCCTATTTTTGGGTATAATAGTAATTATACAATCCACAAATATGATGTTTCCGAATATGTTGGTAGAAAGTTAAGGCTTACTTCAAGTTTTAAATCATCGAGTAGCGAAGTGTTTTGGATGTGTTTTGTCAATTCTGATGGTGATTTACAAGAAACTCCTACCTTTTCTTCGGCGACAAAAACTATATCTGGATATATTAGTGCATTTAATCCTTTATTTCTTAATATTTCAGAGGGTGTTGAGGTTATTGTTCCTGCTACATCAAAATATCTTTATATTTCAGTATATGATGGTGCGAGTTATCAATTATGTGCTGTAGCAGAGAATAAATTTGCAAAAGTTATTAATGCTGATAATACAAATCTTGTCAATCCGGCCGAGAGTAGTGTTGCCAAGGCTATAGATGTTATGGCAATAAAGCAGCAGATTGGCTATGATTGTTCATTACATGAAACAAAAGCGGAAGTAATAGAAGAAGGAGCCAGTGTAAATGTATATAATGGATTTATTGTTTGTAAAACTGTTGGTAATTTTACAGAGAAAACATATGTATATTCAGACCCTACTAAATCTGTATTTATTCCACTACAAGACGGTATTAAAAGGGTGAGATTTCTTGGAAGAAATGTGGGTTCTAATGGTTATAGTACTGGATATGCTTTTCTCAATATTGATGATATTGATGATATAATCGTTGGAGAAGGAGAAGAACCCAAGGATATATCACAATATATAGTGTCAATAAATCCTTGGATTAACAGAGGTAACAATGATGCTGTGGAAATAATTGCAGATGTACCCGAAGGAGCAAATTATTTTTGTACTCTTATCACTTCTACATCGGTTATTACAGTTGATAATTTCTATTGTTATCTTCAAACTGGAAATTCATTAAGTAACGAAATAAAAGACAAAGTTTCTCTTGAAGATTTTTCTGAGTATTGGGGTTGGAAAAAGAATCTTATCAATAAAGATGAAAATGTAACTGGATATATTTATACTGAAAGTGGTGGAGTAGTTACTAAAACTAATTATAGTCATGCTATATTATCTGGACCCGTTTATCTTAAAGAAGGTGTCATTTATACAGCATCTAATGTAAATGTAAATCAAACTAATTCCAGTTTGCGGAAAGTAGGAGGAACTTGTATGGCATATATCACAACATTTGATTCACATGATAATGTTATACGAGTAAGAGGTCTTACTGGAGTTATAACTAAAACTGATAATAATGCAAATAAGAATACTGGAACACTTACATTTAAATATACTAAAGCCAATGATAATGAAGCGTATGTTAGATTTAGATTAAGATATAATGCAGTAAGCGGTGATACAACATATGATGATTGGAGAGATGCACAAGTTGAAGTTGGATACGAAGCTACTACACCAGCTGCATACCATTCTGAAAAAGTTTTTGACATAGCCAAGAAATCTGATGTTACTCCTACTATTTTGAACATTCTTGCGATAGGTAATTCAAATAGCCAAGATTCTCTTGCTTATGTGCCTTATCTTCTCAACGAGATTGCTCCAGACATAAGACTTAATATAGACATACTTTATATTGGTAGTTCTGGTATTCCAAATCATATCAACAATTTTGATAATTACACAGAATTTATAGAAGATACAAGTGTTGATGTAGATTCTTATTATGAATATGCAGAAGGTGTTCAAGGTGCTGGTGCAAATGTATTAATGTCTTCTGATGGTAAAAGTTATGATAGACAATATTTTCTGCAAGAATATTCTTTTCCAAATTGGAGAAATACAACAACTAAAACAAGTATTCAACAAAGACTTGATACAAAAAAATACGATTTAATTCTTATTAATGCAACAAGTTTTGCAAAGTATCAAATCTATTTTATTGATGAAATAGTTGATTATCTTTCTAAGATGGATAATCCTTATTATCCTAAGTTTGGTATTATCAATCCTGCCATAAGTGTAGCCGAAGAAAATGGAAGATTCTTTGCTGATGGAGCAACAAATGATGAAACACATGGAAGGCCATATCCAGAGAGTAATTGGGAAGAGCCAGAAGAAGGAAGTCTTCAATACAGATGGAAATCACAACTTGAAGGTGCTGCCAATGTTATTGACAAAACTCTTTGTGAGTTTGTTATTCCAGTCAACGCTGCAATATGCAATGCCCTTACAGTAGATGAAATCAAGGAACTCGGAGACCTTGCTTATCATCGTAATAACAAAAATTGGATTGACAATAACGACCATACAAAGGGTTGCTATGGTTATCTTAGAGCTCCAGATGGAGTACATCTACAAGATGGTCTTCCTTGTCAAATTGCCGCCTATGCTTTCATTTATGAACTTTTAAAGATTCTTGGAAGGAATTTTGATTCTATTCTTGGATATACAACAGTTTGTGATGATAGTTGGCTTGAAGACAAAAAAGATTATATACCTGGAATGAATCCTAATGAAAATTCTGGCCCAAGTTATAGCGGAAACAATTACACAACTAAAGACATACTTATTAAATCTGCTGCTGGATGGACTGATAATAGTGAAGATAATCATAAGAAAGTTATATTTGCTCAAAAGTGTGCTTTAATGGCTGTAAAAAAACCTTTCGAGGTAACAGATATGAACGATTATTATGGTGTTAAATATCCTATTTTCTTCAAAGGTATTCATGCAAGTAGAGATACTGTTGTAACTCTTGTCAATAGTGGAGAAGGATATAGTACAGAGATTCATGCAAATGAAGGTTACACTATTAGTACTGTAACTGTTTATATGGGAGGCACTAATATAACAGATACTGTATATAATGACACAGACCATAGAATATCCATAAACAACATTACAGGTAAAGTTCGGATTCTTGTCCGTACTGTAAAACAAGACTAACAATTTGATAGTATAACTAACAATATTAATAGATGGAATACTTGGAACCAATATTAAACTTAATCTTTGGTGGTGTGGGAGTGGGCGGTCTAATAACGGCCATCTACTACCGCAAAGCCAACAAGGCCATCAAGGAAGAGGAAGCGAAGAAAGCAGCATCTGAGACAAAGCAATCTGAGAGTGCTGCCGACCAAGCCGACATCGAGACGCAGAGGGCTAAGATAGACCTTGGAAACAAGTATATCGAGGACACTATGGCAATGCTTGAAAAGATAAAACAGTCGCAAGACCGGGGTGAAAACAACCAAGACAAGATTCTTGAAAAGTTGAACACTCTCGACCAGCGTGTTGACAAGTTGGAAATCAACTACTCCAACTTGGAACGATGGGCAAACGGTGACTATCATTCTTGGCTTGCACAACAAGAGAAAGGAGAAACGAAAGATGAACAGATTAGTTGACGAGAACGAACCAGACTACGAATGAGTTATGGCAAAAGTTGAACTACTACTACCGAAAATCCTGAAATGGGAAGGCGGCTTCGTGAACGACCCTGCCGACAGCGGAGGAGCCACCAATAAGGGTGTGACGCTTGCAACATATAAAAAGTGGTGCAAGATTCACAACCTCCAGCCGCCTACCGTGAACGACTTGAAAGCCATCACGGATGAAACCGTTATGGCTATCCTCAAAGAGTTCTACTGGGACAAGATGCGGGCAGATGAAATCAAGAACCAGTCCATCGCCAATCTATGCGTCAACACGCTGTGGGGAAGCGGTACTGGCTACATCAAGACCATCCAAGCCGTGCTGAAGGTAAAGCAAGATGGCATCGTTGGCCCCATTACGCTTGCCAAGCTGAACAACTGGAGGCCACAGGAAGACATCTTCAACCGATTGTGGAATAGGCGCAAGAAGTTTTTCCTCGACATCGTTGACAGCAGCGTGGCTGTATACGAGAAGAAGATAGGACGCAAAGCCACGGAGCGCGAACTGATGAAATACACCAAGAAGCGTTTTCTGAAGGGGTGGCTGAACAGACTTAACGACTTTAAATACGAACAATAAAATGAAAAGACTAATCATCATCGCGGCCTTAATGTTGGCCGCACTTGGCGCAAAGGCGCAGTTTTGGCAAGGTGTGGAGCTTGGTGGCACAATCCAATATGCCAACCAAAAGGGTAAGAGCAACATGGGTGTTGACCTAAGAGCCTCGAAGCGAGTATGCGAGTATTCACGCATCAGAGCCGTTGGAGGTATCAACGCGCTTATTCCCAACGGTACGGATAGGTATGGAACACTCATGGTCGGAGCGACCGCAGACCTTCTGCCTGCCTATGTCTATGCCGACTACGGTATGAGCTTCAACCCATCTGCAAAGCAGCCTATTGGAATGGCATTCGATTGCGGTGTTGGACTTGATGTCAACATCGCAAGCCGTTGGAGCATCATCACCGAGTTGGGCATTGATAGAATCAACAGCGGCAAGCTGTGGCAGTCCACTCCGTCCGTAAAAGCTGGTGTAATGTATCGACTGAAATGACCGACACATTCAAACATATCGCTGCGTGGCTTGGCATGGGTTTACTGCTGATGCTTGTCAGCGGTGTGCTTGGAGGACTTATTGGGTACAACAGCGGTGTGAGGCATTGTCAGTCGCTCCCGAAGCAAGATACCATTGTGAAGATAAGAGTGGACACGGTGACGCTGGTAGAGCCGAGAGACACGCTGACCCGTATTGTCTGGAAGCCCTACCCAGTTGCCGTGCATGACACCACCTTGATACACCACCACACCACCGACAGCATTTGGATTTCGCTTCCCTATGAACATCGGTACATGGCGAAGGAGGACACCTTGGAGGTGTGGTACAGCGGCATCGACCCGAAGATTGACTCTGCCAAGGTGTATATGCACCACACGACAGAGATAATCAAGCAGCCGTATGAGGTAGCGAGGATGCCGAGATTGACGCTTGACGTGGGCGCAGCGGCTTTCTATACGGACAATAGTATAAATCCTTGCCTTGTCGGGGAAATGCGCTACAACGCGGCGAGAACGACTTGGAGTGCATTCGGAGCGATAGACCCGCAGGCACGATGGGCAGCGGGTGTGGGAGTGACATATAGAATGAACTTGATAAAATGAAAGAGCTATGACAATTACATGGAACGAGATTAAGGACTTGCTGATGGCCGAAAGTACCAACGCGAGCAGGACATACAATGTGGACGGAGTGAGCCACTTTGAGGACATCGTTATCGACGACCAAGCGGCTGACTCGTTGCGTGGCGTATGGCGCGAGGCTACAAGCAAGCTGGCGGAGAAGATGCACGAGTTTATGACCGCCACTTTTGGCGATGCTCAGGTTGTATATGCCTTCGCAGGCAACGAGCCTGTGGGCGCGGAGAGCAATGCCAAGATGTATGTGGTGAACTACATGATGGCCTATTGGCTGGGCAATGTCAGACCCGACTACCAGAAGCAGTATCTTGACCGAGCGAACTTTGAGATGGATGATCTGCTGCGGAAGCTCTACAAGAAGGGTGCGCCAGTATAGTTATCCTTTCATTGCTTTTGGGTACATCGGTATTTCGTTGAAACTGAAATCAGCCAAAGCCTCGACAAATTTCTCCTTAGTCTTATACACTTTTTCGTCTATGCGGTAGTGTATGTACGAGCGACCACTTTCATAGTTTTTCTTGATGCGAGTGTGTACGCAGTAGCCAAGCCTTCCGCTGTCGTCCCGATAGGTTCTTGTGTGTAAGCCTACCAAGCTCATGTGAGCGACAAAGTTGAAATGTAGTTTCTCAAATTCTTCAAGTGTCATTTTTCGTTCTCTTTTATCCATTGTTTCGCCTCCAAATAACCGTCCCATTTCTTGTTGGTGCATCGGTGTACTTCCATCCAATCGGTCATGTGGTCGTCTTTCTCGATGCGCTCTTGCACTGCCCACACCTCTGACGGCCAGTAGCAGATTATGCGGTAGTTCTTCATAACACAATCTCCTTTTCGACTTTAAGTGGTTTCAATGCGTGTTGCAGTTGATGGACATACATGATAGATAGATGATTAATTAAATTCGGGAAAACTACGGCACCAAACATCCAATAGTTATCTTCAAGTTCTTCAAGACCAACGAAATCGTTTCCTTCCAATAATTGCATTTTATACCATTTCTTATCATCGTTTATTTCAACAAAACCATTCTTTTCAAGGATTTCTGGAATGAGAGGGATTGGGAATATTTCATTCAAATCACACCAGCAATAGCCATATTTATAACCTTCCTTATGCTTTATATTTTCTGAAATTAGTTTCACAGATGGATTATCTCCAAAATCGTTATCAATGGTTTCTATTATTGCGTTTCCATATTTTTCATGGAATACAAAATCTCCAATCATCAATTCGTTTGCTCTCATAGTCTTGTTTATTCTACAGTTGTTACTAATTTTGTTCCTTTGACAGAAAGATAGGAGTTCCAAATAAGCTCTTTTGCTTGTTCTTCTGAAAGGTCTTTTCTGTCGGCATACCATTTTATCTTGAATGGAAAGAAAATAGGTCGTATGCCAATATAGATGTCATAGACATTGACGAAATATCCTCGTCTTGTAATTTTTCTTCTGACTAATTTTACTCTCATTGTTATAATATTTCCAAAGGTTTGTATTCAAAGTTTCGTATCTTCATTGGTGTGTCGCAGGTGAAGTCCTCGCCCGTAGTCCAAAGGTCGAAGATTACATTCATTCGCTTGTCGTGGAGGTGCTTCGCCACATGGTAGCCGTAGGTTCTCACTCGCTTTCCGTTCACTCGGAATGTGATGATGTCTTGCCGCCATTCAACCTCGTACTTGACGAAGTTGCTTATTCTTTTATAGTTCCACTTCGGTTATTGTGATTTCGGCGCGTGGGTTTACCGCGTCCTTGAACTTGCGCATGTGCAGCTCAAGGCAATGGTTGTCGTTGTGGATAACCTTGCATGATTGCAGGCAGTCAAGGATGCCCTTGGCTGCGTTGTCGATGTCGCTTGAAAGCGACTTGAAGAATATGTCAATTTCCACCTTGAAGAAACCTTTAATGTCCTTATCTCTATAAGGGCATTGCAGATAGAAGGATTTTTCGTATTCCTCCATCGCCTTGGTTTTCTTGATTGACGGATGCCCGGCTATTCGTATGATTTGGTATGAATTGGCCTTTGCCGGTATTTGGCCGATTATGGTCATTTTGTATTGCATTGTTCTACTATTTGAATTGCTCTGAATATCTCGTACCAACTTAGAAACCTCGCCCTGCTCGACCATCGTGAGGATTCCAGCAACGTTTTCAGCCACGACCCAAGCAGGCCTGATTTGGTCGATGCAGCGATACATATACGGCCAGAGGTAGCGGTCATCATCCGCGCCTCTTCGCTGCCCGGCATAGGAGAAGGGTTGGCAAGGAAAGCCGCCTGTGAGTACGTCGACTTTTCCTAGCCACTCTGTGAAGTCTGTCTTTGTGATGTCTTCATAGCTTTTTGAATTTGGGAACCAGTAGTCAAGCACGGCACGGCCAAATGGGTTGATCTCGCAGTGGAAGAGGTTCTGCCATCCGAGCATCGCAGCCGCCACTTCGGGGCCGCCTATACCGCTGAATACTGATGCGTGTTTCATTGCCGACCTCCTTTCAGTAGTTCTTCGGTTTCACCATCGTAAACGCATCCGTCTTTTGTGACATAATTATCGTCTTTGTCGATTGAATAGCATTTGGGGCAATAGTGTTTGCCGCCAAGTTCAAGCCAGTCGTCGTTCAAGGCTTCTTGCTCAATGTCGCTGCCGTCCACGTCACCGACGATGCAAGTCCAGCCGTTGTTGTCCTCGTAAGTCTCGCCACAGCAGTCGCAGACGAGTTTCATTGCTGTTACTTGTACTTTCATTGCTGACCTCCTTTCCATGCCTTCGGCCATTCCTGATAAAGCTGGCCGTTCAAAAGATTGCCGTTGGCCTTCTTGGTGCGCTTCTCGCCGTCCTCGCTCCACGTTCCCCACTGCTTGAAGAAGAAGGGAACATCGTACCTTCTGCACATGGTTCTGATGTTCATTACCCATTCCTGCTCGATTATGCGGGCCTGTGGGCCGCTTTCGCCTCCCACTATGACCCAATCAATGCCGGTGAGGTCAAGCTCGCCCAAATCGCCCAAAAGAGGCTCGCAGGACAAGAAGCGGACTGGGGCGTGTTTGATGCCACGAAGGCAGTCTATCCTGTGGAGGACTTCGGGAGATTCCACGGTGGTGCCAATCCAAGCGTTGGCCGGTACGTCACGGGACAGCCTGAAATAGTCTGCCATGCGTTCCGTGCGCTTGGTGAGGATTTGGTAGATGTGTTGAGGCGTGGCCTCGATGGTGTCCATAACTTTGTCGATGTACTCGAAGGGAACGTCCTTGTGGAAAAGGTCGCCCATCGAGCAGACGAAAAACATGGAAGGCTTCTTTATCCTCTTCGGCTCGTCGAGCGCGTTGGGGTTGAGTGTGGGCTTGAAGCCTCGTTCGTAGGACTTCACGCCTATGCCCTGAAGCCTTCTTGCCATCACCTCGGCGTAGCAATGGGCGCATCCGGCTGAATGCTTGGTGCATCCGTGCATAGGATTCCAAGTCCTTTCAGTCCATTGAATTGTTGTCTTGTTCATGGTGTTTAAGTAAACATGTAGATTATTCCTATAATAGATAATGCTATAATCAGGATGCAGGCCGCGACCAATACGCAGCCTGACCTGCAGCCTTTGATGTCGTCGTGCCTCCATTGGTTCATCGCCTGCTTCCTTTCCTCCCTTTGGATGCTATGTTGTTCATGCAGGTCTCGCGGGTATCGGCTATCTTGACCCCGGCCCTGTACTTTGCCTTCCACTCCTCGGCATACTCGGGCGTGGCCTTTTCAGGCGGCACCATGATGACGGTGTGGCGGTCGATACGCAGGGAAACCATCCATTTCTTCGTCGGTTTCTTCTCTTTGGTCATGGCTCTTCGATTATTGCTGAACTGTTCCATCTTGATTCTTGTTTTTAGGTTTGTAGTTCGCGAGATACTCGTCTATCTCCTTGCCGATAACCATTTTGCGCAGCTCGTAGTTCTCGCGTCCGAGGCAATAGACGGTCTGCTCCAAGTCCGACACCCGGCGTTGGAGGTTTAGTATCTCCGAGTGTAGCCTGTCGTAGTTAGCATCGGCCATTCTTGCGGTATTTGATGAGCTCGTCCCAGTCCCAATCCTCCTTGCCGAGTTGCATCTTGACCGACTCGCAGATGGTTCCGTATTCGTTGGGCATGGTTCGCTTCACTTCGTCGTGGAATGCCTTCAACACGCCTGCCGAGGTGACGGGGCCGGTGAGCTTGCGGATCTTGAACTTGATTTGTTTCAAGTTGAGTTCGTTGGCCTTGGCGTACTTGCATAGTTTCTCGGGTACGTTCTCGATGCCGCCGTAGTCGGATTCCATCTGACCAATCGACAGTTCAAACTGGTGTTGCCATTCCCTGAGCTGCTTTAGGTCGCAGCATTTGTCTATATCCTCGCGCTTGCAAGGGAAATTATAAATTCGTCCCATGGTCTTAATGTATTATTGTTTCACATTTCAAAAGTCGTTCTTCAAGTCGTTTCATTTTTCTTTCGCGTTCTTTGATAAACAGCTCTTCTCCAAAGAAAATAGCCATTTGGTCAACCATAATCGACACATCTGCCAATTCAGTGATGATGTCCATTTGCGACACGCGTCCTCTTGCTAATTTTGCAAGAGCGTTTGTGAGTTCGGCACATTCCTCGATACACATCATCTTCTGCGAGGTGATGCCATACTTGTTAAGTGCCTTGTTGAATATGTTTCTTTCTTGTTCAGACATTTCAGTATGGTTAAAAGACCGCTGTACCTTCCTACGGCCACAGACTGTGGAGGCCTTGGCGGTCGGGTTATACATCAAAAGGGCAGATCGTCCACTGGCTCCTCTGTCGGTTGGTTGATAGGCGGGATAGGTTTGTCGAAGTCGTTTTGCTTCGGTGCGGGTTGCTGGCCTACGGCCTCGATGCCGAAGCCGTTGATGTCGGTGTACCACTTGCCGTTGAACTCGCTCGACTTGATGTCGAACTTCACCGTGCAGGTGGTTCCGAGCGGGATTTTGGTTGCCGATTCGAGGTTGTAGTTGAAGAACGATACGGCAATGGTCTTTGGGTATTGTTCCTCGGTTTCAAATACGGCTATGGCTTTGCTCCAGGGGCCTTTTGCTGAAGTGCCTTCTTGGGCTGCTTCAATCCTGATAAGTTTTGCTGTAATTTCCATTGTGTTGGTATTTAATTATTTGTGTGATGTTTTCCAATTAAGCGGGTTTCAACATGCTTATTTGGCAGGTCTATATGGTGTTTCGCAGATAGTCCATTGCCATCACATGCTCGGCTTTTACGAAAACAAAAGGACGGTCGCCGTGGCAATCGTCCTTCATCTTGCAGTAGTTCGGGGCCAGCTGGCAGACGCGGCACTGCTGGTCGTCGTCGGTAGGGAAGAAGTCGGCGGGTCGTTCCCTGTATTCCACGGCTATGTATTGGTTGCCGAAAAACTCCACCGTGTCGTTAATTTGCGTAGCCATCAGCTTGCAAGCCTGTATTGCGCAACGTACTTGCCGCTGCTGGTTTTCACTCGTTCGGTTATGATGTTGTATCCTTGCTCGTGGCGAAGGTTCCAAATCCTTGCCGAGAGACGGAAACAACCGCACAGTTTCAACGCCTCCAAGGGCGTGATGGAAAGACCTTTTTTCAGGTGTTCGAGGATTTTGGCGCACTGGCTTTCCTCGCTTTCCTGCTTGATGTACTCTTCGTTGGTTTTATTCATGGTGCTGTCGGTGTTGGTGATTCTTCTTCTTTGTCGGCATTCGCGGCCAAGGACGCGGGGTCGAAGCCGGTCATGTCGAGGACGAGCTTACGGAGCTTCGAGCCGAGGAACTCGGCGCGCTCCTCGTCGATGAGGCCCTTCTTGATGCCAATATTCGAGCAAATGTGTTGAAATATCAGTGTGGCATTCATAACGTCGGACGGAAAGTAGTTGAGGTTGACCGCCCATTCGTCTGCATCGGCCAAAAGGCAGATGTCGGCATAGTTCTTAATGCCTTCGCGGATTTGCTTGTTGATTTCCGCTATTTGGTTTTGCTGTTCGGTGTTCATGGTTGTATATTTTTGCAGGATGGGTTGCTTTCCGTCTGCTGTCCGTTAAGCGTGTAGATTACCTTATTGCCGTAATAGTCTCTTCTGCATCCGCATACAGTGCAAATGGAATGCGCCCTGTTCGGATTGGGAAACCAATGGTGTCTAATGTGTTTTGTCATTTTCTAAAACTTTGTCCGTTAAAGGGGATTGTCGCAAACATTTCACTGAAGCGGTCGGCAAGTCGGGTGCCGTACCTCTTTCGGATTTCCTCGTTGCCGAGGTTGGTAGATACGATGGTGCAAAGCTGGCGGTCGTAGCGTTCGCAGAAAAGGTCTATCAGCGGCTCGCTGACATTTCCGAAGGATTTGGATTCCATCGGCTCAACGCCCAGCTCGTCGATGGCCAGCAACGCCACCTTAGTCATCTTATCGTAAGTTGGCCGCGACTGCGGATTGATGTAGTCGTTTATGATACCCTTGGCCTTCACAATGCTTATGCACCTGAAGTCGTCAAGGGTCATTTCTTTCGTCCCGTTGTCGTTGGTTTCGCGTTCGCAGACATCGTTGATGGTGGCGCAGATGGCACGGAGCAAGGTGGTCTTGCCCGTGCCTACCTTGCCGTATAGCAGAAGCCCCGGACGCTTTTGCGGGTTGCACAGCCACTTGGCCACGTCGCCGATGTTCTGCACCAGCTCCGCTTCCAACTGCCTGTAATTCTCGGACTGGATGCGTGACAGCACCTCGGCCTTGTATTTCACCCCCAGCATCGTCTTCACCAGCTCGCAGTCGTAAGGCAGGTAGAAGCGCGACGGGGCCACGGCCCTATTGTTGCGCTCGATGGCTAAGTCTATGATGCTTTTGAGGTTGATGTTCTTTTTCGCTTTCATGGTTGCTACATTTTTCGTTCAAACTCGTTTCCCAAGGTGCTGTCGCCCTTGTAATTGTCGTTGGTGGTCGGTTGGTCTTTGAGAGCGAACAGCCCCGCCCAGTTGTTGGCCATAGACTGTTCGATGATTTTCAGCGCGGTCTCGAAATCGCCTCCCGAAAGGTCGGTGAGCTGCTTTACCATCAGGTTGACGGACGCTTGGGTCTTGTATGGGTTGCCGCTGGCGTACTTGTAGTACATCCATTGCCGGATAAGTTTCTCCCAACCCTCTCCGTAACGCTTGATGTCGATTTTCAAGCCGTCGAAGTATTCTTCCTCTTCTTTTAGTTCTTTATCTTCTTCTATTAATATAGTTGGTCGGTCGTTGGTCGCCCGTTGGTCGCCCGTTGGCCGTTCACTTGGCCGTGGCGCGTCCTTTGCCAGCTGGTAACTATCGTATTTGCAAATCGTTATAACGCTGTACAACTTGGTCGTTTCGATGGTCACTTCGTTGGTCGATTTCAGCCTGTCGAGACATGTGCGAAGGGAGCGACGGGTAAGGCCCGTCTTTTTGCACAGTTCGGACTGCGTTGTCAGGAAAGAGCCGCGAGGGATGACTATTCCGTGCCACCTTGATTCCTCGAAGTTGGCGTTCAGCAGCAGGTGAATCCACAGCGCGACCATGTTGGGGTCGTCTGCCCATTCCCATTCAAGCAGCTTGCGGTGTATTTTTATCCATCCGTTATTATCCATGTGACTATCTGAAATCTTTTAGTTTGGCATTGTATTCATCCTCAAATTCAGACCAAGCGGGATCGTCGGGCGAGGGGAGCGTGATACCCAATTCCGTGGCCGCGTCTGAATGGACGCGGTTGAGGAAATCGGTAAAGGCTTGCGTGGAAAGTGTCGAGGTGTGTCCCCCGACCCTCGTCAATACCCCTGTGGAAAGGTCGATAACATCTTTTGGCAGGAACTTGAGGCAATAGTAGTCGTGTATGTCTTGTGCGGGTTGTCCTGTTTCCGATTCAAGACATGTGAACCAAAGCCACATCAGGCGGTTTTGGGCGATGGAGCGTTTGCGCACGGCTTTCTTCAAAACAAGCGCGTGGCGACCGTTCATCAGCCATTTGAGGTTTCGGTCAACCCATGCGTGAAGTGCCTCCACATCGTCTATTTTGCCGTTGATTTTTGAAAATTCAATCTGTTTCATACTCTTGTTTCAAACCGTTGATGAACAAATCTGCCAATTCGTCGAAATACTTCTCATCCTTGAGCGCGTCATCGGCTGCCCCGGTGATTTGGTTGGCCATCGAACCTTTCTTCATGATGAGGTAGTAAAGGTAACTGTCGATTGTGCCTTGTTCGCCACGGTTGCCGATGAGAATCCAAGAGTTGACGGCGTTCTTTTGTCCGTTGCGGTGGCAGCGCGATTCGCATTGCGATAGGTCGGCCATCGTCCACGGCAGGTTGATGAAAAGCACATTTGACGATGCTGTTAGTGTCAGGCCGACACCAGCCGCCTTGATGGAGCAGATGATGACACGGCGTTGACCCGCTTGGAAAGCGTCGATTGCCGCCTGTTTCTGTGTGGCGTTCTGACGGCCCGTGACGCAGACGGCATCGGGTATCTGTTCAAGCAAGGCATCAACAATGTCGTGATGCTCGGCGAACACCACGACGGGTTCCGATGTGTCCTGAATGAAAGAAACCGCCGCCTCAACCTTGCCTTGGCCTGACAGCTTGCGCAGGTTCATGAACTTGACCAATGCCTGCATCCGCATCTTCTTGCGGACTTCTTCATCGGACATGTTGCGGTATTCCTGCAACCATGTGCGCAGGTCGTTTTCGCAAAGGTCGTATTCCTCTTTGTTGGACAATTCGGTGATGACCTTGGAGCGCGTCAGGTCGGGAAGGTCTTTAAGCACCTCCTTCTTGCCACGACGGAAGTAGCATGAATCGTGGAGCAGGGTGTTGAGTTCAGAAAGGTTTTTGCCGTCGCTGTAGGAATTCACGAAATTGGAATAACCTCCGAAGTCGTTGATGCGGCCAAGGATGCAGAGTTGCGTTGCAAGATCCATCGTGTCATTAACGACTGGCGTACCCGTCAGCATGTTGATATACTCCTTGCCGTGGCAGATGCCCATACAGAAACGGGCGGTTGCGGTGGCTGGATTCTTGCATCGGTGGCTTTCGTCGATGATGACCGACTTGAACAGCTTGATTACATCCTGAAAAACGATGTCTTTGAGTTTGGCACCCTTCTCGGCCTTTACCACGAAATACTTTCGGAGCGATTCGTAGTTGACGATGACCACATCATAGAGATTCATTTGGCCGATAAAGTAGGGGAATGTTGACTTTATGGCATCGTTGAGGATGAGCGGGCGAAGGTCGGTGAAGTTCTCCACCTCGCGCTGCCAGTTGATTTTGAGCGAAGCGGGGCAGATGACGAGGCAAGGTGTGGCCTTTGCACGGGCCACGCTGACAATGGCCTGCCCGGTCTTGCCCAAGCCCATTTCGTCACCATTGATGCAGCGTTTCATTGAAAGTGTCTTGGCAATGCCTTCTTCTTGGTAGGGGTAGGGGTTATACTTTGGCATATTCTCTACATTTGAAGCCTTTGCGTGGCTCGAAGTCGTCAAAGGCTGTGATTTGAAAGATTTGGTGTTTGTTTACCCATTGTGCCATATCCTTTTGCCATTGTGGAATTGGTCGCTTTGGGTTGTCGGGATCGCGGTAGGGCTGCGCATACGGATAGATGTTTGGTGTGTGCTTTTCTCTGCATTGGTGGTTTCTCTCCCACCAGTATTGTAGTCGGTTGTAGCACTCTCCAAAATCATCATTGAGCATCGTGTAAAGGAAATACTCTCCATGGTAGCCGTATGAGTTGATTAGACTTATAGCCTTTTCGCAATCCTCAATCTGCTTATGTGTGTCGCAACCAAAACGGATGCGGTTATTCAGCCACTTGACTTGTGCAAGTTGTTTAGCGAAATCATTATCAACGAGCCTTGCGTCAAGGGCTTGGTTGAAGTCGATGCGCAAGCCGAGAGTTATGGCTTTGTCAAGTTGTTCGTTGGCATAGTCGCCAGCCGCAAGTATGTTGTTGTCCATCAGGACGAGATTCTTTCTTCCATTGGCAACACGCTCAATATCCCAATAGGGGCGAATGTTTCCTTCCTTTCTTGGAACAACACACCACTTGCATTTGTTTGGGCAACCTCTTGTAAGAAATCCGTAACCCACGGTGGCGGGGACGGTTGGATATATGGAATAATCAGGCTGGCAGTCATCAATTTCTTGTGGTAGTTGAGAAGTAAGGTCGTACCCAGTTCCTCCTCTGATGGTAATGTCAGCATTATAGGGTCTGTCGTCATCAGGTGTAAAGTTGAATATCTTTGAGCGGTAAATGATGTCGTAATGCTCGAACAAAGGCATAGCCCATTCTACTGAATCACCTCTTTGTCGATGGTAGGATGCTATCTTACATAGTGCGAGGTTTGGGTATATTGTGGCTCCCCACTTCTTCACCTTGGCGTGGCTGTCTATGTCGAGTAGTCCAATTCTCATACGAATAACCAATACTTAAATGCTAATTCCAAATACTTTTCGCGTCCACGCTCGTAGGTCTCATCGCCTCGGATAATCTTCTTGAAGAAAACCTTGTTGGCGGTCTTTGACACGGCGTAGATGAAATCTTGATTACCCATGGCGGGGTTGATGGAGTGGGTGAGGTCCATGTACCAGGCACGGCTACGATCCCAATCGAAGAAGTCGATAGCGTTCTCAAACTGGTCTTGCGAGGTGGCGGTGGTGGTCTTGAGGTCACCACCGAAGGAACCCAGCCACCAGTCGAACTTGCAGCGCGTAGGCAGGTCGAAGGAGTAGCAGCCGACATCGAAGTGTTGGCAGGGATTGAAGAAACTCTTTTGGCCGTCGGCCTTGGCAAGCACAAGGGCGAGGAAAGGGTCTTTCTTTGCCGCCTTGCGCAGCTTCTCCAGTTGCGCCTTGCCCCATTTCCATTCGGCATCGGTGTATTGCTCATCGTCAACCGTATGACGGAAATGGTTGGCTTTTGCTGGCTCCGTAACAAGGCAGTCAACGAGGGTGCCAAGGTGGAAGGCCTTCTTTCGGTCTTTATCCTTGATGAAGTTGAGCTGCGGATGCAACTGGTATTTAAGAGAAGTGAGGTCGGAATTGCTGACCTCACTTCTCGAATAATACGGGTCGAATGGATTTGTTGCCATTGGTTTACTTCGCTACAATGTCCTCGACATAGTGAACATGTTTGTCGATGACGGTGATGTCATCCTTGTTCTTCAGTTTGTCGCAAGCCTTGACCATGAAGCCCAGCTTCTTGTTGAGTTCCTCAAGGGTGAGCTTGGAGCCTTCGTGCGTCCACCACGCCTGAATGATGGCGATATACCCTTCGGGGTCGTCGATTTCGATGTGCTGTGAGATTTTGGCTTTGACAGGAGCGGAAGTAGGAGCCATGTCGAAAAGGGTTTGCGTTTGTGCGCTGGCCTTGCGAAGCCGTTCCTCCTCTTCAAGACGCTTGCGCTCCTCGTCAAGTTTGGCCTGACGCTCACGCTCGGCGGCTTCCTCGGCGGCTTTCAGTTCGGCTTCTTTTTGTTTCCGTTCCTCCTCAGCCTTGCGGGCTTCCTCTTCCTTGCGCTTACGCTCCTCCTCGGCGGCTTTTAGTTCGGCTTCGCGCTTCTTGCGCTCTTCCTCATCCCTTGCCGCCTTTAGCTCAGCCTCCTTGCGCTTGCGCTCCTCTTCGGCCTTGCGGGCTTCCTCTTCCTTGCGCTTGCGCTCTTCTTCAAGACGGCGTTGCTCTTGGAGTTCGGCAATCTTGGAATCAAAGATGTCCAACAGGCTCTGTTTGTCGGAAGCGACGGATTCGGCATAAGACCGGGTGAGTTGCTCGTTGACTTCACGATAGGCAGCGTTCATGATCTGACGCGCTTCTTCGGGGTCAACCTCTTGCGGTACTGAAGGCTTGCGGGCTGCAAGATATTCGGCAATCTTGATTTCGGTCGGGAAGTCCGTGATTTCCTTCTTGACCGTCTCGGCATTGTCGAGCGTCATAAGGCGGTACTTCTCCGATAAGGTGTTGAAAGCCTCTTGTGTTTTTTCCGTAACGATTTGGTTGCAGATGGCAATCACATCGTTATGGAGCTGCGTCTTTGCTGCTTCAATGCGGGCAAGACGCTGGCGTTCCTCCTCGGCCTTGCGTTGAAGTTCAAGTTTATAGGCGGCATAATCGTTGCGCTTCTTTTGAAGTTTGTTGATGATGCTGTCTTCTGACTTTGCGTCAAGAAAAGCCTCCATCTTGGTGAAGCCTGACCTAATCAGGTCAAACACTTGGGTCACGCCCTTGCGCTTTTCCTCCATTGCCTTCTTGGTGGCTGCGGCCTTCTTGATGTAGGAGGCAATCTGCGCATCAAGTTCGTCAGTCATGTTCTCTGACTGCAAAAGAAGGGATTCGCCAGCCTCGATACATGCTTGCAGCGACTTATTGTTCTCGGTGATGGCCGTTGTAATGTCCGTCTTGATGGACGAGGCTTTAATTGTCACCTCGGCTGCTTGCTTGGTGATTATTTGAAGTTGGTTGTCCATGATTGTACTATTTGAACATTGTTGACATTATCTTTTCGCCGACCAATGTCGTTAATAAAAAGGACTTAAGACTTTCATCTTTCTTCATGGATTCATACAATGCAAACGATAGCATTGTTTTGCTTCCACCTCTAAGATAGACGACTTGCGACTGCTTTTTGTCGTACCCTATAAAAATGTATGGGCGGTTCTCTTTGTCGGCCTCGGCCCATTTCTCAATGCCTCTGACTATGGCCTCTATTTCTTCGCCCATGCGGCATTCATCCAAAGGTTGCTCAATTGGACGCTTGTTTTCGCACTCGCCGACTATTTCCCAATCTTCGCTGAGCATGTCGGTCTGTGATGCCAACCAAGGCACCACATTGCCCTGAGCGGTTTTCATGGCGATGTACGGGCCATATTGCACCTTGCCATTCTCGTCGGCGATGCTCTTGGCGGCATCAGTCCGTGCTGGGTAAAGACCCTCGGGGACATAATAAAGGAACATCTTCTTTCCGTTCCAACCCTTGCGGGTCACTTTCTTGCCTTGCTTCAAGGCTTCAATTGCTTTTCCAAAGTTCATTTCTTTAATGTTTAAGTTCATATAAATGTTAGTTGTTGAATGGATCATCGTCAGAAGTTTCGA